>ERZ1035014.32-NODE-32-length-96201-cov-7.818536_pt1 | contig 96201 bp, 59 predicted proteins | sample MGYA00520620_ERZ1035014 | MGnify/ENA primary metagenome ERZ1035014 (study PRJEB33766, sample SAMN09781744) | gut metagenome | biome: gut microbiome | host: Homo sapiens | place: Madagascar | study: EMG produced TPA metagenomics assembly of the PRJNA485056 data set...
ATTGAGGCGCGCTCAAGCGCGCCAGCCACGCACTCCCCTCTTCTCCCTTCTCCCTACTTTGTGCAGTGGGCTTCCATTGAGGCGCGCTCAAGCGCGCCAGCCACGCACTCCCCTCTTCTCCCTTCTCCCTCCTCCCTACTCTTGCTTTTCTCCCTCCTTCCTCCCCCCTTCTCCCTTAAATAGAGTTATCTTACAGACATGGCAAACTTCAACAAAATCTTTCTCATTGGTCGCCTGACGAAGGATCCGACGGTCAACACCTCCAAGAGCGGGCTTCGCGTCTGTCGTTTTTCCCTGGCAGTCAATCGCAGATCGGTCGGAGCCGACGGCACCCAGAAGGAGGAGACCGAGTTCATCGACATCGCCGTGATGAACCGCAGTGCGGACAACTGCTTCCGTTTTCTGAAGAAGGGCCGTTCCGCATTTGTCGAAGGTCGCCTCCACATTGACACCTGGACTGACCAGAAGACCGGGGTCACCCGCAAGTCTCCTTTGGTGATTGCGGACTCGGTCAACTTCCTGGACCAGCCCCAGGGCTTCACCGCCCAGCCTGCCGTCGACCCAGATATTGACAGTGCCCTTGGGGGAAACGACCAGATGTTCTAGGCGCATGGCGGAGGCAGGGACCTCCCGCCACACATTTTCCGACCGCCGACAGATGCAAATACGCCGATTCTACGTTCCGGAATTCAACGAAGGAGACGAGCTTGTCGAGTTGCCCTCCTCCGAGGCATCGCATGCGTTGCGCGTCCTTCGCCTGCGGAATGGCGACAGGCTTCAGGTGATGAACGGACGGGGCGTGATTGCGGACGCGGAACTTGTTGTGGATGCGGATGGGCGTCGGCCAAGGGATGCCTCCTGCCGCATCCTCTCCTGCCAGGTCTTTTCCCGCAGGACTCCATCCCTGACCCTCTGCGTGGCCCCTCCCCGCGGCAAGGCCTTCGACCTGGTTCTCAGGGAGGCTGTTGAACTTGGCTTCTCCGCCATCCAGCCAATCCTGTGCACATACGGCGTGGCGCGGTCCGAGGAGACAGGCTCCGGATGCCAGGAGACCCTTGTCGCGGCGTTGAAGCAGTCGTCCAACCCCTTTCTTCCCGAGATGCGCGCACCCGTGGGATTTGCGGAGTGCCTGGGGGAGTCCCCTTCCGATGGCGGTCTTCGCGCCTTCGGCGCATCCCCCCGTGCCGAGGCGACCGAACGCAGGGTGCTAACCCCGGGGAATGCCCGTCGAGTCACGCAGATATGGATTGGCCCCGAGGGCGGCTTCACCCGTGACGAGGAGGATGAGCTCCTTGAAGCTGGCGGGATCCCCGTCACCCTGGGTGAATGTGTCCTGCGCGTGGAGACGGCCGTCCCCGCGCTGGCGGGATGCGTCTACGGAGTCGCCGCCCTCCAGGGAGGCGGGGAATGAAGAAGATCCATCCGGGATTCTGGGCACTCGTCGGACATTGCCACAGGCGCATCACCAGGCTCAAACCCCGCCTGAAGGAGACTCTCGGAGTGGCGATGATTTTCGCCAACGGGCCGCTTGGCTGGATAGGGGCGATTCTCTGCGTAATCATCGCGGAGCGCTGGAACATGCCCAGGATGCACTTTGCTGCTGCGATGGTCTATGGCGCCTCCTGGGTGATGCTCCTCACGGGAATATTCCTTGCGGGCCCTGAAATCTCCCGCAGGTGCAGGCAGATCGTCTCCTCGAGCTGGAAGGCGCTCAAGCGTCTTCGCAGGGGAGCGGAGGAGGCAAGATAGCCACCCTGGAAATCCCCTGGAATGACGGGGGAGCCCCCGTTTTTTCCCGCCCCGCCCGTCATTCTCAGGCAGACAAGTGTACATTTTTTCGTTTTTTCACTTGCAATCCACCTTGAATGCGCTATTTTAAGCCAAAATCGCAAATTTCAGGCGCAATTCCTGTGTTTTTTCAGTGGGTTCGCTTGAAAATGTTCTTGAAAGTTTGTAGAGTACCCTTTGTTCCCGTTTCTTCCACCTGAAATTGAGTGTGCGCCCAGTGCGTCCACCAAGGGCAAGTAGAAAGGAGTTAGGAGGTCAATCAAGTAAACAGGGTCCATAGAATTTTACAGCTTTAGATTTTTTTAGGTTTGTTTTTTTAGTTCCCCAACCAACAAGAACCCCAACAAGGAAAGAAAAATGAAGAAAACTCTCATTGCACTGTTTGTTGCAGCTTTCTGCTTCAGCAGCATGGCTCAGGTTCTGATCTATGACTACAGCGTCTCCTTCAAGCGCATCGATGTCAAGCAGGTCAAGACCACCTACAAGGCCACCAAGGACGGCGCGATCGTCAAGAAGACTGTCAAGCTCGACTCCCCGAAGGTCGTCAGCGACAAGCTCGTCGGCTACGTCGTGGTTGACGCTTGCACCAAGTGCGAAGGCCAGATGACCGAGTCCCTCGCCGGCGACAATACCGCCACCGTCCTCATCACCCGCAAGGGCGCAAAGAAGGCCGACAAGGAACTGTACATGGTTGAAGACGCAAAGTTCAAGGCTCTGATGTTCGGTGCCAAGACTGGTATCAGAACTGGCGACGAGGCTGACAAGATCAACTTCGACAAGTTCACCGATGCGGCAGCCTGGCTGGACTACGAGCTCTCCTGGGAAAAGAACAACAACAACGTTGGCTTCCTCGGCTTCGACAACTCCTCCAGCGACAAGATGGCCAAGCAGGCTGGCTACGGCAAGGTTACCAAGCGCTCCACGAAGGACAAGACCATCACCACACCTGGCGACTGCGAAGACACCACCGAGACCATCCCTGGCGTCACCTGCTGGATGGTGAAGAACATCGCTGGTTCCTTCCTGGCCGACACCACCTACACTGGCATCTGCAGCAACTTCCTCTTCGATGTCTGCGACCTGGATACTCCTGGCACCACCACTGATGCTCCTCTCCCCGGCACCTTCACCCTGAAGCTGAACAACAGCCTCACCTTCAACAAGGGTGCTTTCAGATACACCAGCAAGAATGATGAGCAGCTGCTCAAGGACCTCAAGGCGAAGCTCGGTTTCTAATCACGAATCCCGCTGAAGTGCCAGTATCTTCCCTGTGAGGATTCTGGCATGGATAAAAAGAGAGAAGGAATTGCCTAGGTAGTTCCTTCTCTTTTTTTGTATCATTTTCCGCAGAGATATTGACAGCAAGGAACCTAATTGAGGTTCTGTAGTCTTATTCCCCGCATTTTGTCTTAATAGATTTTATCGCCTAATCGAATATCATTTAACAGCATTTCCCTCCTTCAGATGAACTTCTTCCTGTCCAGCCGTCTTGGCAAATCCATTCTCCTGGCGCTACCGATTATCGTCTTGGTTCTCCTCTTTGTCGTACGCTTTGCAGTCTCTTCTCCTGTGGTGACTGACGGGGAGGGAGGAACAAAGGGGGATGTCATCGTGAATGGCGGCGAGGGTATGGAAAGCGATGATGGCCTCCCGAAAGGAGGTGACGGTGCCGAAGGAGGCAGAATCATCACCACGCCAGTCCGCGACTGGGCAAGCGAGGAGTCTGGGGACTCCGAGGTCGTCCGTCTCAATGAGATTCTTGACACCAACAACAACGACGACATTCTGGCCCAGGCGGAATTTCTGGCCAGCTCTGATTCCGATGTGCGCCGCCATTCTGTCTTGGCCGCATTGCAGTGGGTTGGGACACCAGAGGCCGCCAGATTGCTGATTCCGCTTCTGAACGACCCGAATGACGATATTTCCCAGGAGGCATACGAGACTCTGAACAGCATCCTGGACGCATTCCTCTTCCAGATTTCGGATGACTCGGAGGCGGGTGAACTGGTTACGGAGGATGGACTGGATGTCAACGACATCTACGATGTCTGCAAGGACGCGCTTTTGAATTCCGCCAACGAGGACCGCTGCGATGATTTGATGATGCGCATATCCGCCCTAGATGTGAAGATTGGCCTGCCTATCATGGTGGAGGTGCTCGAAAACGGGCAGCCATGGCAGAAAAAGATGGCTGCGGAATACATTGACACCATGACCAACAGCGATGGAGTCACCAACCGCGAAGAGGCAATTATCTGGCTGCAGCGGGAACAGGCGCAGCAGCAGCATTGAGTCAACAGACACTCGTCCAACCCAATCGATTTCCAACCCGCATTTTCAAGAGGCCCAACTTTATGAAACCACTGCGCCGACATGCACTACTGCTCCTTGTGACGACCATTCTGGCAGTCGCCTCCCTCTGCCCAGGATGCTCGAAGAAGCCCGCCGACGCGGATGACGGCCAGGGGGCGGCTACCGTGCCAGTGGAACTCTCCTCCGCAGGGATGGCAAAGCGTTCATCGGGTGATCTTGCCTTCAGGTATCGTGACTTGCGCGTCTCCTGGGGCGAGCTGGAAGGCTTCCTGAAGGACAAGGGAGTGATATATCGCCCCGCCCCCATCGCCCAGCCGAATGCCCCGCAATCGGACGAGGTAAAGACAAATGGCCTGACTACAAAAGAACAGAAGGCTGCCTTCTTCTATCTCCGCGGCATCATCCAGCAGCAGGCGCTCCTGGCAATGGCCAGGGAAGCCGGCACCACGGTCACCGAGGAGGACAAACTCTACTTCGCAAAACGCTGGGAGGAGGATAATCCGGGCAGTAAATTCGACGCATATCTGTCGCGCTTCAAAGCCAAGCCCGAATCCCGCCTGGACTTGAGCCAGGATGACATGTTCCTGCTCCTTAAGTTCATGGACGAAAACCTCAAGAATATCAAGGTTCCGGAAAACGAGCTGAATGACGAGTTGTCACGCGTTAAACTGATGCGAAATGCATTCGAGGACGAACTGGCCGAGTCCCGCAAGGAGTTCGAACAAATCCCATCAATGGATGGCTTCCAGACTGACGAGGGATTCAAACGACTCGCCAGGGAACTCTCCGATGGAATCGAATCCGACAGGGGAGGCGTAATCGATGAACCAATGACACGGCAGGAAATCGAAGAATGCAATGACGGACAGCCCTTCCTCTGCAACGTGGGGGAAAGCAGCGGCCTCATTGAAACGGAGACCTCTCTGCGATACATCCGTGTGCTGAAGGAGATTCCAGGCGTCCGCGCCGGCGAGCCTGAAAAGCTGGAAATCGCGCAAATCCTCTATGCAAAGCGCGAGATCGAGGGGCTTCCCTCCGAGGAGAAGATCAAGAAGGATCTCCAGAATAAGCACTATAACCTCTGGGCAATCAAGACAATGTCTAAGTCACTGTATTCCAATGACTTCGAATGCCCACTCTTTCCCAATATCCTCACAGGATGGATAGATGCTAAGTAGGGAGAAGGGAGGAGGGAGGAGAAGGTAGTGCGTGGACACTATGCAGTGGGCTTCCGTTGAGTAGGGAGGAGGGAGAAGAGGGTAGAAAGCAGTGCTTGGCCGGCGCGCTTGGGCGCGCCCCGCACGGCCATTCAGCCGTGCTCATCGGAAGCCCACTGCATAGTGTCCACGCACTACATTCTACCCTCTTCTCCCTGTTCTCTACTTTTTGCAGCGGGCTTCCACCGAGGCGCGCCCAAGCGCGCCAGCCGCGAAAAACAAGAAACACACGCAACCAGTGAAGCCGCATCATGAGGGGATGGTATTCGTGTCCATTCGCGGTTCCCTTGGCCGCTCTTTCGTGTGCATTCGTTTTTTCTCATGGTCGAGTTTGTATTTGCCCCGCCATGAGTTGCGTCCTATACAGTTCGTTGTCTGACAGATGGAGGAATAGACAGGGAATGAGTATCTGCATTCACCACATCTCAACTGTAGATCAGACTTTGAGTCAGGGAACGGGGAGAGCTGGCAAACAACAAAAGAGGCTATATGTTCTCTCCGTTTCAAAGTAAGTCGGGATAACACCATGGAATGAACTGGGCGGGACGATGGACATTAGACGTGATTACTACTTGGACAAGCTGATTGCCCGCAAGAATGACGGCTTTGTGAAGATTATTACCGGCATACGACGTTGCGGCAAGAGTTATCTCTTGAACAAGATGTTCCGTGAGCATCTCCTAAAACAGGAACATGTACGGCCAAGCAATATCATTCAACTTGCCTTGGACAACATAGAGAACGCGCAATTGTGCAATCCCTACCGCCTGTATGAATATGTATGCAACCGCATCAAATCCTCCCGCACTAGATACTATGCCCTGATAGACGAGATTCAAATGTGCGAGAAAGTGCCAAATGGCATCCCTGGTTCTAAGGGGACAATCACATTCTACGACACTTTGAATGGCTTAATGAAGATACCAAACTTAGACGTATATGTGACTGGTTCGAATTCCAAGATGCTGTCCGATGATGTGGCCACGCATTTCCGCGACCGTGGCAAGGTCATTCGTCTCCATCCTTTGAGCTTCTCGGAGTATCTTCCCGTAAGCGGGAAGGATACACTACTGGCTTTCCAAGATTACCTTGTATATGGTGGAATGCCAGAGGCAGTGCTACTGAAGACACCACAAGAAAAACAGGAGTACTTATCAGGGCTTTTTAAGACCTTGTATGTCAAGGATATTGTCGAACATAATAAACTTAAGGACGAACTACTACTTGAATACCTTATTGACGTTCTGATGAGTAGCGTGGGAAGCCTGACCAACATCAGCAAGCTGGTAGACACGCTGAAATCGACGCAGAAGATACAGACCAATCCGCATACATTACAGACCTTTGTAAAGTATTTGCTGCAGGCGTATTTGTTCGAAAAGGCAGAACGCTACGATGTAAAAGGACGCAAATACCTAGCCTATCCGTCAAAGTACTACGCGGAAGATGTAGGTCTACGCAATGCCAGATTGAACTATCGCCAGACGGAGCAGACGCATTTGCTGGAGAATGTCATCTACAATGAACTCATTTCAAGAGGGGCAAAAGTCGATGTCGGAGTTGTAGAAATTGAGCATTATGACAGTGGAAAGCGGGAGAAACGTTCTCACGAGGTCGACTTCGTGGTCAATTTAGGCATGAGCAAGTTGTACATTCAGAGTACCCTGTCGCTTCCTGACAAGGAAAAGCGTGATCAGGAGACGCTTTCACTGCGTAAAATACGAGACTCCTTCCGCAAACTTGTTGTAACTGGCGACAATCAGCCCTTCTACACGGACAACGATGGCATCTCGTATGTTGGCATATTCACCTTTTTGCTGGACAAATCTATCCTTTCGAACCTGGCGAAGTGAAAAGACATTATCCTCTCTGTTTCAAAGTAGAGTGTAATCACGCCCTACTTTGAAATGAAATTGTATCGGCATGAGATAGTATGGCATGAGGGATTGAGGCATTTCCTCAAGATGAAAAGGATGCTTCAATTTCTCTCTGTTCTATGTGATGCGCTGATAGTATCATTGAGTAGGGAGAAGGGAGGAGGGAGAAGAGGGGAGTGCGCGGACACTATGCAGTGGGCTTCCATCGAGGCGCGCGTGGGCGCGCCCGCGCGGCAATTCTGCCACGCGTCCATTGAGTAGGGTTGAACCACGAAAAGCACGAAAGACACGAATGGGGGAATAATAGAACCACGAATGGACACGAAGGGACACGAATAAAACATTCAAAACCACGAAACACACGAAAGGCACGAAAGGGGGAATAATAGAACCACGAATGGACACGAATTGAGAAGAACCACAAATTGAACCACGGAATACAGGGGATCGGGTTCAGACGGGTGTTTCATCTTCCCATTGCGTCTATGGGAGTGCCATCCACAGCATCATTACAGCCATGGCGAGGAATAGTATTGCCATGGCTATTTTTGTAGTGAGGACGTGTTTTTTTGCGTATGCGGCAAGTCTATTTGCGCCCGTTCCCGCGTATGCTGCGACAGTCACCAGAATCAGTGGCAGGATGAAGGCCGCATTATATAGGAGCAGCATCTGGAATGCCCTGAAGTCGAATCCCGACTCCATGATTGCCGCGATGACAGGCAGATAGACCTGTCCTGTGCATGCCAGCTCCATTCCCGAGATTACGCATCCCAGGATGGTGGCGGCTGGTATTGCCAGCCATGGGGGGAGTTTTGCCCAGGAGTGGATTTTGTCGTGGATTTTACGATGGGTCTGTGCATTGAGCCCCATCTCCATGTCGAAGACCTTTCCCGACCGCTTGAAGCGGATTGCATCCCGCAGATGAAGCAGGAATAGGACGAATCCCGCAATTGCAAAGCCACCATAGATGCAGATCTTCAGCCAGCGGAAGGAGCTGAGCTTGGCCACCACGACCCCGAGGGAGACTCCATAGAGGAAATACGAGAGGAAGACTCCTATGCAGAAGAAGATTCCCACCAGGAGGACGAAGCGGCGCTCCCTCTTGAGATAGAGGAGATACCCGACCAGGAAGATGATTGTCGCGAATGCGCACGGATTAATTCCGTCCAGGAGTCCTGCCCCCAGGATAAGCGTCCATGTGAGTTGCGAGAGGATTTTTCGTCCGTATGCCTCGACCTCCTGTAGTTCCTCCTCCGTGGCCTGCCTTGTCCACCAGAGTTCGGAGGAGTCCCTGTCTTCGAGGAGTGCCTTCTCGAGCTCCTGGCATGTGCCCATGCGTCCTGTCACATACCCGTTTCGCCAGGCGACGATTGGCGTCAGGTTTTCGGTCGTTTCCGGGATTCCGAAGTGTTCCCGGATTCTCTGCATATAGAGTTGTCCTTCCTCTGTCGTATAGTCATAATGGTCGAGCTGGAGTGCTGGCATCCTCTGCCTTAGGATTTCCAGTTCCCTCTCCTGGCGTCCGCACTTCTGGCATCCCGGCGAGGAGATGTATAGAAGTCGCATTGCTGTCGTGGGCGCGGCTTCGGCGGGAGCCTGTGTCGCATCATTTCCGGAAGCACTCCTGGCGGTGCAATCCCAGGCGAAGAACCTGGATTCGGACGCATCCACTGCGGCGTCCAGTTCTGCGAGAATTGGGAGTGTCGGCCGGTTTTCCCGGGCGAGCCACTCCTCCTGGAACTCATTCCAGAATGGCTCCACACCTGCGACAAAGTGCCTTCCCGCCAGGAGCAGCGGGAAGGACGAGGATGGGCGTTCCACTCCGAGTTGTGCCTCCACCTCTCCCAGGAACCGGTAGTTTTCATCACGGTCGATGCAGACATAGACGAGAACCGGATCCTCTTCGGTGGCCTGTTCCTTCCAGAGCGTCTTGAACAAATCGCAGTCGCTGCAGGAATCCGACCCGAAGAGAATCAGATACGGGGTCTTTGATGCGGCATTGAGCTGGGCTGGCGTGAAGATGGCGCCTGCCAGAAGAAGAACCATAATAAGGAGGACTCGGCGTCCTCCGTTTGCCGCGTAGTCTAGAATATCAACCCTGCCCATTGCCTGGCTTCCTCATCTCCTCATGCACGGGATTCTACTCCACCACATTGATTTTGATGGGGGAGCAGAGATTCGCCCCGCGGTGTGGGACGATTTCTATTTCGTCTGAGGAGTCGAATGACTTCGGCGTCACGGTGATGCGCAGTTCGATTCCCTGTGGATGCCGAATCTTCTCGAAACCGACATCTTCCGGAACCTTGAATTCGAGATTTGCGAAGAGGTCATCCCAGTCGTGGTGTTCCTTGACGAACCGGAGGGGAACCGCGTTGTGTTGGCGGAGGAGCCTGGCATTCATCATATTGCGTGTATCCGAGGAAATGTCGCCCTTTCCGCGCTCCTCCTGGAGTCCCGGCACCTCGCCATAGGCGAAGCGTTCCGTGAAGGAACCCGCCTCCTCCAACTTCGACCTCACAATACTCCACTTGTCCGGCGCAAAAACCACCGCTTCTCCCACCTGGGCATTGAAGTTGATGACGATGCTATCTGCGGCGGCGGGGGCTGTGACAGGAATCAGCAGGGGGAATACGGCGCTTCGAATATACGGGAATGGGGCCTTGGAGTTGACCACCAGGTCGTATTCTCCCTCCCCTGTCTTCGTAAGGATTGCCTCCATGAATCCATTTTCCCGCGGTTCTCCAAGGATAAGCGTCTCCGGGGAATCCGGATTCGAAGAGATATGGAAACTCCTGCTCCAGGGCTGGGCGGGATTCTTCATCATTCCGAGTTCGACATCATCGGATGGGGTTATGACGGCCGGATTGAGGATGTAGCCGCCTATGTATGCCTTGAAGGACTTGCCATTCAGGATGTCGAACTGCACCTCCCGACGGAAGGATGTGGCATGGACAGTGGAGGCATCCATCGTCAGGCCGACCTCCACCTCCTCGCCAGGCTGGACAATGCGGCGGCGGATTGGTGCATCCAGGATGATGCAGTCGCAGGTCGGGAACGCCTCCAGAATCGTCCTGGGCTCGCCTGTGACATTCTTGACTGTGAATGTGGCGTGACGCTTCTCACGCGCATAGACATTGCCCAGCATAAGAGTCTTTCCCTCGTAGCTGAACTGGAAGGGGGCCTCATGGTCCGCGTCCTCCCCGTGCGAGTGTGACGAACACTTTGCGGATTCCCCGGAGGCGCCCTGCGAACCGTCCCCGGCGGGCTTTTCCTCGGCCGCGGGCTTCTGTGAACACCCCGCAAGGATCAACGCGATACAAAGTAGAGGCAGAATGGCAAAAAGTAGCGTATGTCTTCTCATCATGCAATGAAGCGTAAGGCGGTTTTATGCCCGCGTGCAGGCATCGTGCGGTGAGTGGCGCACGACCCCTGCACACCGGAAACTTACTCGGCGGTCTTCCTGACCCAGACTCCGTGGCGGAAGCCCTCCTGGGAGTCGCCTGGCTGGGTAGTGGAGAATCGCCCGCTGGCCGCATCCCAGAACCAGACCGTCGCCGCCCCCATGGAGGCATCGTATGGCAGGAACTGGAATGTGGAGGCGCTGGTGGTGCCGCCCTCCCCCGCGGCCTCTCCGACCAGCACCCCTCCAGGGATGGTGGCGCTCGTCCCCGCCTCTCCGTATGCGAAGAACGTTTCGGGGAAGACTGCACCATCTTCAATCTTGTTGAAGACCTTTTGCTTCGCATCATATTCGTAGCAGACGAAGGAGGGCTGGAAGCCTGATGCGACGCAGTAGTTCTCGGGAAGCGCGAGGGCGATCCACGCGGAGGCGTTTGCCTCACCAGGGACACTCCCCTCGGAGGAGAACTCGATGGTGACGGGCTGGTACGCGAAGGCAGAGACTGGCTTAGCCATCATTCCGAAGCGCGAAGTGACTGCCGAAAGCCTGTCGGCGGCGGCGAGGTCAAGCGATGCGACCTCCCCTGGCTTCTTCACGATGGCCTTCCTGACCGCGCCAGACTCCTCCAGGAAGAGGACAAGCATGCCGTCAGCGGCTCCGTCTGCGACGACCCTGGTCGTCTCGCCCTCTGTCTCCAGGCCAAGTGCGAGGCTCTTGACGGGGGCGAAGTCCGCCGTAGGCGCATCCGGGATGATTCGGGCTGGATAGGATTTGCCGTTGTAGTCGAACCTTCCGTATGCGATTGCATCGGGTCCTGCGGAGCAGCAGCTGGCGGGGACAGGAATCACGATTCCCCTGAAGTTGACCGTCACAGGGGAGGCGTCCGTATCGGCAAGCATAGTGAAATCTCCCGTGACGACTCCCTCCTTGCTGACAAGTAGCTTGCCACCGGTTCCGAAGAGCCCAGGGAAGGTGGTGTAGCCGTCAATCTCCTTCGGGGCGAATATTGACCCCGTGGCTGGGTCATAGCTTTCCTCTTCAAGGGTGATTCCCGCGGGGATGCTCTGCGGGAGAATTCCCTCTGGAAGAGCGGTATTGCCATTGGGGACCTCCGCATCTTCGAAGTTCTCGAAGATTGCGTAGAAATCGAGGGTCGCATACTCGCCTGTGCCCCGGAGCTGGCTGGTGATGCTCCTGCCCCTGTTGAAGTCGGTGCCGCAGGCACCCACGGAGATAGCGCCAGTGCCGGCATTTGGGGCCACCAGGTAGAAGTCTGTGCAGGCGGAGACGCGCGGCACGGAAATCTCGCCCTGGCGCCCTGGAGAGACGAAGAGCATCCCTCCAAACTCACGCAAGGAGGAGACGCCAACCAAGGCGTGGACATAGATGATTGCAGCACCGTCGGCACCGCCGCCCGCAAGGGAGACGCTCTGCTCGGGAATCACCGTCCCGTCGCCAAGTTCGCCATGGTATGTGACCGTGCCGTCTTCGGCAATCTCTGCAATAATGAATCCGAATCCTGCATTGGCCTGCTGGAGGGAGACATTGAATGTTCCGGCAAAGTCGTCTGCCGTGAGAGCCGTCAGATTTGGGGTGAATTCCAGTTTGAACTCCTCGCTTCTACGCTTGAGGGTGCCATTCCCCTTGCCCCCGGAGGTGAGCGTCACATTGACCTTGCCGTCTGCACTGGTGGATGCCACCATGCCGTTGTTGTCCTGTAGTGTCCAGTCTGGAAGTGCAAAGGGGATTTCCACTCCTGCAATTTTCGCGGTTGCGTTTAGCTTGTGGGCGGCCTTGTCCCTCGTGAGGGTGAAGATTCCCACGGTATAGTCGACATTTCCCCTTCGGATGACGCGTCCAGTGTAGTTCGTCGTATTTGCGGCGAACTGGTTCTTGTCAACCAGCGGGGTGATTGTGAACTCAAGTGTGATTGTCGCGCCGGATGCGCCTGTTGTCCTGGCAAGCGTGATTGTGGCGGACTTGCTTCCGTTTTCGAGGGGAGTTCCCGAGACGACGACGCTTCCGTCCTGGATTATGGCAGTGATTCCCTGGGGGAGGTTGCTTGCGTCGAGTGTCGTATCGTTCGTGGCGGAGAGGAACGGAAGCGTGACAGGCGTCATAGGCATGCTTTCGACCAGGGCGATTTCCTTCGTTGCGCCATTGTCGTACTCCTGGAATGCAGGAAGCGTGAAGACCTTCAGCAGGGTCTGCGAGGGCGTGGCGAGGCGGCAGTTCTCGACTGCCTCGAGTCCGATGGTGAACTCTGCGGGGGTGGTTGCCTCCGGAGCCGCGAGTCCCGAAATCTGCACTGTCTCAACGCCCTGCTGTCCTGCGGACGGGCCGCCGAAGGTGACCGTGTCCCCGCCGTCGGCGGTGACGCCCTCGGGAAGGATGAGCCTGACGGTCGCCGTGGTGCCGGGCGTCTCCTCCAGGAGGCTCCTCCAGGCGAGATTCACCGAATAGGACGATGCGCCGCCGGCAAGACAGTTTTCCGCAGAGGAGAAGGCGACCTCGTATGGGGAGGACATGACATCGCCGACAAGCGAATAGGGGACCGTCCTCTTCTGCCCAGTGACCTTGACCACGATCATCACTGTGCTTCCCGCCGATGCGCTGTAATTGATTTCGGGTGGCGCATCCCAGGTGCCCGTCTTGCCGGCCTTGAGGTTATTCCCCGTCTCGTCACGCAGCTCGACAGTCACCGCCGCATCCGTGTCGAAGTCGCTGCCTGTGCCATTTTTAGCGACAGTGAACTTCCAGTTTGACGGTGCGGAGAATGTGACCTTCCGCCAGTCCTCCCCGTCAAGGCCGCCGATGAATGCGGGGTAGCTGTCATCCTCCGAGGAGAGCGCAAAGACCGCCGTGGTCGTGGACTTGTCATTGTCCTTTTCCTCGGTCAGGTCCTCCTGGAGGTCGGTCATCGCCGAAACCACCTCCTGGGCAAATTGGTTGAAGTCCACGCCGACAGGGTAGTCCTCGGGGGATTGGCGGACCACTACGCGCATATTTCCATTGCCGTCGGAGACGCATAGCATCAGCGTAGGATATCCAATGGTATTCCCACTGAGCGCATGCTGTGCCTCGAAGGCGTGGTTTGCGCTTAGTTTCGGCTCGATGAGCGATGTTGCAATCTCTATCGAGTCAGGGATTCCCAGTGCGCTGCGGATATATGCCTGGTATGTCGGAGAGTAGAGGAGAGTCGGGCCGCCGCTGTTGTTCCTCATGCGGTTGTCGATGAGGACGAGGGGGTAGTTGGCCGTGGCGTTGGCAAATCCCGTGGTATCAAGAAGGAGATTTTCCATCGGGATGCAGAATGGGCACCATGCGCTACCGGAGAAGAGGAGGATGAACGGGGTTTCCTTGCCGCTGTTGAGGACCGCGTTGTAGTCCATCGTCCACTTTCCCTTTTCGAATCCCGCCCAGAGCGGTGTGTCGATTGCCCCCGGGGTTCCGGTGTATCTGGCGGAATGGAACTTCAGGGCGAAGGGGAGGTTTGCGCTGGTGGCGGCCGAGAGTGCGAGCGTCAAGACATACGACCCGTCCTCGGCAGGCTCGAAGAAGACTCCCCGGTCCAGTGGCGTGAAGCCCATGCCGACTGACTGGACAAGGATCGCGCCGGGCTTTCCAAGCTTGTAGATTGTGGCGGTCATGTAGCCCGAATGCGCAAGAAGGGCAGACCAGTCCGGAGCATTGGAGGCGGCGTGGTTCTTCATGCCGGTGAAGACATACCTGCGGCCAGACTTCGCACTGAAGGTGAACTTCAACTCCTTCGTATTCTTCTCAAAGGCGGTGTTCACATAGCGGACGCTGGCCGTGCCGTTGTAGAGCAGCGTCCCGTCACTCCCCGGGCGCGTTCCAAGCTCGTCCGGATTTCCCTCCCAGACTGCAATGGTGGTCCCCTCAGGCTCGCTGGAACTGAACGCATTCTGGAATGCATCCGAATCCATCATCTTGTTCAGCCACTTCTTGAAATTACTTTGAGTGTAGGCACCTCTGCCTAGCTTTGACGTGGCGCCGAAGACAGCCTCGACATCCGTGGCAATGTCGATGCTTCCCGAGCCGGTTGTCTTGAATTTGGCAAAGAACATCTTCGGAGCAAAATTGCCGACTTTGCCGCCACCGAATATCTCATCCTCGTAGACGATGCCAAATAATGTCCTAAGGGGTGTGAGGAGATTGTCGCAGAATTTGTTTTCATCGCTCTTGAAGCCAAGGATTTCCTTCTCCTCCATGTAGGCAAGGAATTCCTTGCCCTCGGCGTGGAGATACTCCTTGTCATTGTAGATATGATTGCAGTTGCTGCAGCCTTCTCTTCCTGCGAAGACGAATACGGGGCGGCCGGTGGCGGCGACGGCGTCGCGAAGCTCGTCTGGATCCGTATACCAGCGATAGACGGACGAGGCCTGCGCGACGAGTGGGAGCGCATACAGAGCGAGGCAGAGGAGTGCGGCTACGGGCGCGGCAGTCAGTTTCTTCATATATATCTACTTGATTTGCAAGAGGTTATACAAAACACAGGAGAACCATTCCGGCATAAGTGTGAACCATTGTGCCGGGGTGGCAATCGACTCGGGATTAATGTAATTGGGGAAGCGTATTCAGGGGGCGTCCCTGCATACGGAAATCCCCTCTGGCGCCCGCTTTTTGGGGAAATTAGGAGGAAGGGGGGGACGGGGCATTTGCCAAGACAGTGTATTGTCTGGGGATGTTCCCGCGGGAGTGCGCGTTTTTGTGCCTCGTGCCCTTCCCTGTCGTCCTAGATATTCAGGTCGAGTTTCACATTTGGGAATGCGACGAGCCGCAGGAGAACCATAAACTCGAAGTCGTTGTCATCCCATGCGAAGCCCGTTGAGAGCGTCCAGCAGTGCAGCTGTCGTGTCAGATAGTAGTGGTGTTCTTCGAGCTTGTTCTTTTCGAAGTCGTATTCCGCGCCGATTTCGAGGCTGGTGATTGAATTGAGCGGGATATTCACCTGTGCGGAGAGTGTGTCCGCCTTTCGGAAGTGCCTCTTCAGGTAGCTTGACTCGCCAGTGAAATCCGCCAGGGACGAGCCCATGGAGTAGACCGAGCGGGAAAGATGGTCGTTGCGGTAGACGTACTTCAGCCGGAAGTTCCACCACTCCTCGCTTCCGAAGCGGACTCCCGCCTCGCCACGCTGGATGTCCCCCGCTCCGATGTCATAGAGAAGCGTCGACCAGAGCTTGAGGTCTGGTCTTGGATGGAAAGTGAGCCGTGTTCCGAGGTCGCCCCAGTGGCGTCCGGTCTCGACTCCCTCGTCGTGATGGACATCCAGGTAGTTTTCCAGTGAGAGAAGCGTTCGTGCCTCTCCCTTGTCGTCCCGTGCGAGCAGCCGTTGTTCGATTCCGAGGCGGAGGAAGTTCTGCCGTTGGAGGCGGTCGATTTCGTCAAAGAAGTAGAGTCTGTCCCGGTCGACGGTTGGGGCTCCTGCGTATGTATAGTTGAAGTATGGTTCCACAACATGCCTGAGCGCCTTGACATTCAGGAAGTCGTTTTCGTATTCACTCCAGTCTCCCATGAGCCTGGAACGTCCTTCGATGCCGACTTCGGTGGCGATGCGGACGCGGGAGCCGCCCCTGCTGTCGTATCGTCCTTCGACGGGGCTTTCGCCGTCCGGGTTGTCCGGGTTGTCCGCGTCGATCCAGTCTGCCAGGTTTTTCTCGGTGATTCGTCTTGAGCTGCTGCGGGAGTATGCCGTGCCCCGGATGCTTGCGCGGGGTGTGATTGTGATGATGTCCCCCAAGTCGAGTGGCGCCTGGATTGTATGGAGCGTATCTGCGCGGAAGGCCCGGTAGTCCGACGGGTCGCCGTGGATTCTGGAATCGAAGTCATCGGTATTGATGAGTGCGCTGCGCGGGCGGTCGAAGTCTCGCCACTTCATCGTGTAGTACCCCGCCGAGGAGTGGGATGAGTAGACGAGCGGGAGGTCCAGGAGCGGCATCCTCGGGATGTCGAAGGTCGCCTCCGGCAGGGACTCGCCAACCGTATAGAAGGAGTTGAGCCTTGGGCGCACCTGGAGTCCGGCGTGGAACCAGCCGCCATCGTAGTCGGCTGACGCGAAGGACTTTGGCTGTCCCCAGTGGCGCCAGTCGCGCCGGAACCAGTCGTCAAGCATCGAAATGTCCGAGAGGAGGTCTGCATTGATCCGAAGCGTCAACTGGCTGGTGACATCCTCCCGCCAGTAGAGCTTGAGCCGGAACCTGTCATCCTGGGAGTCGAAGCGGCGGTCGTAGTGCCTTTCGGTTTCAGCGGGATCCAGGTCGTGGATGGCGTAGAGATTCGTGACCACGTCCCGGCCTTCCGTATGGTATTCGGTCTTTTCGCCGAGGCCGATGCCGCGCTTGGTCATGCCGTCGACGAAAACCTGCGTGTCCCCCGCGTCGCCGTGTTGCCAGACGCGGCCAAGACGGAGATAGCCACCCTTGCTGCCAGAATACCCCGGCCGGATGATGAGGCCCGCCGAATTGTCCGTCGAGCCGGCAAGGTATGGGAAGTAGAAGACGGGGATGTCCCCCACCCGGACCGTCGCATGCTTTGCGACGAATGTCTTGCTGTCGGGGTTGTACCGGATTTCCCTTGCCTGGATGCGATAGTGGGGGGAGCTCCTGTCGCAGGTGCTCATCCATCCTTCGGATAGGTGCTGGCTTCCGTCCGCCAGCGTGTCCCCGCTGTCGCCGCCTGCGTGCCACACCTCCGTGTCCAGCCGGAATGGGCCGAACTCAATCGCCTTGGACGCAAGATTGCCGTGAAGCGCCTCCGCCTTCCAGGACCCCTTTCCGGCCATCGTGACCTCCACGTTGCCATGCGCCGAAAAATTCATCGTCTTCTGGTTGATGCTCGCCTTGTCGCAGGTCAGGCGCAAGTCGCCGTAGACGATTTCGACGGCGCCCTCGCCCCTGGCCATGGCGGAGCCCACCCCGTATTCGACGCGGTCGGCGGCGATCTGCAATTGTGCAGGCGGTGTAACCTCCTCCTGTGCAGACAGATATGCCGTCAGGAAAAGAAGTGCGGCGACAATGCGCGCCGTATGGATGCAGTTCTTCGTATGTTCCATGGTGGCTAATATACTGCCAGTGTCATGGGCAGAAGACCTTATATTATGAAACTAATGCAATGAAGGTGTTGGGCCGTGCCCTTCCCCAGAGCCTTCCGCCCCTCCCGTGGCTTTTTTCCTTTCGGGAGTCATGGATTCGGGAGGCATCCTTCCCCTGTCACTGGCCCTGTTGCGCGCCGCGTTCCAACCGCATTCGTTGGCGTGTGCGGCGTCGGGTCCATCGTACCAGAGTCATATAGATGTTCAGCGAAAGAGACTACTATCGGAATCCGGAACCGCGCCGTCGTGGGTTTGCGGGCATGTCAGGCACAGGGACTCTCATCCTCATCAACATTGCCTGCTTTGTCCTGGCGAATCTTTCGGATTTCTTCCTTAACAAGACATTTCTGGCGGCCAATGCGCCTCTTCAGGTCTGGCGGCTTTTCACCTACCAGTTCATCCATGAGGATTTTTGGCATATCTTCCTGAACATGTATGGATTGTGGCTCTTCGGCCGTTACCTTGAGGGTCTGATTGGAAAGGCCCGCCTTATCATCCTGTACCTCTTCTGCGGCGTCCTGGGCGGCATCTTCTTCCTGATTGCCAACTGGGGCACCCCGGCCGGATGCATCGGGGCGTCTGGCGCCGAGTTCGGAATCATGGTGGCCACGGCGATTGCATTCCCCAAGGTCACCTTCTTCCTGATCTTCCCGCCTTTGCCCGTGAAGCTCTGGGTGCTGGCGCTGGTCTACGTCGGCCTCGAACTCATCGCAAACTTCAATGGAGCGCAGGACGGGATTGCCCACATGGCGCACCTGGGCGGCGCGCTGGGTGGCCTGCTCTACATGAAACGCCTCGTCGCCAGCGCAATGGGGAGTGCGCCGCGCACACGGCGCACAGCCCCCAGGCCAACCCCCGAACCCACGACCGCCTACGACGACAGCGAGCCATACGCCTTCGACCAGAAGGAGCTTGACAGAATCCTGGACAAGATGTCGCGCCAGGGATATGGTCAGTTGACCGAGCGCGAGAGGAATTCCCTCAGGCGATTCTCAGAGGAACTCAAGAAAAGGCAATAGCCATTCTGCAAGATGAAAGACAGCGTCACGGAAATCCTGGACAGGCTTGTCGAAAACCACCCGGCGTTGGAGTGTTGCCGCGAGTCAATCCTCGCCGCAATCGAACTCATCTGCCAGGCATTCGAGTCCCGCGGCACCCTCTTTACAGTGGGCAACGGCGGCTCCTCCGCCGACGCGGACCATATTTCCGGCGAGATGCTCAAGGGATTTCTTAGGCGCCGTCCGCTCCCGGAAAAGGCCGCCGGATGCCTGAAGTCCATCGACCCCGTGGACGGCGAGTTGCTTGCCGCCAGGCTCCAGGAGGGGTTGCCCTGCATTCCGCTGGGGGCGTTTTCGTCCCTTCTCAGCGCTGCAAGAAACGACTTGGACGGGCAGCTGGACTATGCGCAGGTGCTCAACGCCCTTGGGAGGCCAGGTGATGTCCTGATTGCCATCTCGACCTCCGGCAACTCGCGCAATGTGCACCTGGCAGTATCGGTCGCCAGGTCGAAGAATATCAAGGTGGTGGGTCTGACTGGAATTGGCGGGGGGCGTCTCTCCGACGAGGCCGATGTCATAATCAAGGCACCCGCCAGAGAGACCTATCGCATCCAGGAATACCACCTCCCGGTCTATCACGCCATTTGCGCCGCCGTGGAGGCACGCTTCTTTAATTCCTGACTGCGACTGCCTTCGGCTTCCCGAAGAGAAGGCCCCCGAAGGCAGCCAACGCAAATGCGACTATGATGGAAGCCATGGTCGCGCCTATTGGAGACAACCGCGGGAAGGCAAGGCAGCCTTGATATGTGGCAAAGCCAGCGACATACGCGACGGCATTCGCGATAATGCTTGGCTTCCTCGGCAACAGGTAGCTCGTCAGCATGACAACCGCCATTGGGGCAAGCAGCGATGAAATCAGGTAGAGGAAGTTGATGTAGTGGCCCATGATGCCCCACACCGAAAGTCCGACGCCCAGGACGCAGACGGCCACGCCGACCAGCTTGGGATTCAACCTGCCGACCAGGGTCTTGGAGGATTCACCGGCGCTGTATGCGTCAAGAAAGGTGGTTGTCGTAGTGGAGATGAGGACGATGAGCAGCGCGCCCACCCCAAGTCCCATGCTCTTGATGCCCACGGCGATGTTGTCCTGCCCCAGGGAGGCAAGCCCGATGCCCAGCATATACATCCAGATGCTTCCGATTGTGTATACGATTGCGGAGGTGGCCGATGCCGTGATAGGTGCCTTCGACTCCTTGGTGTAGTCGGAAATCAACGGCAGCCACGACAGAGGCATGGCAAGTGACATCTCGAAGATTGCCCAGAAGTCCGATGTCTCCCCGCCATCCTCAATGGGCATCACCGGATTTGAGGTGGCGATTCTGACTGACAGTATCGCCACCAGCACCAGCAGCAGAACAATCGAGCATGCGGAGACAATCGAGAAGGAACGGAGTCCGATGAATATCCAGATTGCCACGAGGATTCCAAGGATTGCGGCGAGGCTCCACAGGGGCATCGAGGGGATGATCTCGTGGGCTGCGTCAGCCCCCTGGGAGATCATGACAGCCGTCCAGCCGATCAGCTGTAGGACATTCACGACCGCAAAGAAGCGCATTCCGAGCGTCCCGAAGAACGCCTTTGTGCACTCCATGCCATTCTGGCGTGTGCGGGCGCCTATCAATCCCGCCAGGAAGAGCATCGCGCCGCCCAGCAGGTGTCCCAATATCACTGCGGAAAGCGAGCCGCGGCAGTAGAGGCCAGCCTCAATCTCCGCCAGCGAAATCGCCGCGCCAAACCAAATCAAACCATACTTGCGCCCTTCCAGGACGCGCTCATTAATGCTCGCTTCCATTTGCATTCCCTCCGACGGCATTATCCGTATCAGGTTCTTCGGGTCTCGTCTCAGCAAATCCCAGCGTCCGCTGGGCAGCACCCCGTGTCAAAAGGCATAATATACATATTCCAGAGATTAGGGAGAAGAATGGAGGGAGAAGTGCGTGGACACTATGCAGTGGGCTTCCATTGTAGGTCGCGTGGCGCATCTGCCGCGCGAGGCGCGCCCAAGCGCGCCAGCCACGCACTACCTTCTACCCTCTTCTCCCTAATCTCTACTGTCCGCAGTGGGCTTCCATTGTAGGACGCACGGCAGAATCGCCGTGCTGGCGCGCCCAAGCGCGCCAGCCACGCACTACCCTCTACCCTCTTCTCCCTCCTCCCTACTTACACATGCACATCCGTGACGGCCCGTCCTGACGGTTCGTTCATGTGTTTGAACGCCTCGTCCCATTCCAGTGCCTTAGCGGTCGAGCATGCGACCGACGCCTCGTGTGGGACGCATGCCGCGGCCGACTCTGACGGGAAGAATTCCGCGAAGATGCTTCGGTAGTAGTACTCCTCCTTTGTGGCGGGGGTGTTGAGTGGGAACCGTTTTGCAGCCTGTGCGAATTGTGCGTCGGTGACTTCGCGTGCAGTCATCTCCTTGAGCGTATCGATCCAGGAGTAGCCCACTCCGTCGGAGAACTGCTCCTTCTGCCGCCATGCGACCGAGGGTGGCAGGATGTCGTGGAACGCCTCCCTGAGAATCCACTTTTCTATATGGGAGTCGCCGTGGTCTCCCGTGGTTGGCGGCAGGATTCTTCCCTGGCACATCTTGTCGGCGGGGTTGAGCCTCATTGCCACATCCAGGAACTCCTTGTCGAGGAACGGGACGCGTCCTTCGACTCCCCATGCGGCGAGTGACTTGTTTGCGCGGAGGCAGTCGTAGAGATGGAGTTTTCCCAGCTTTCGAACGGTCTCCTCATGGAACTCCTTGGCGTTTGGCGCCTTGTGGAAGTAGAGATAACCGCCGAAGATTTCATCGGCGCCCTCTCCTGAGAGCACCATCTTGATGCCCATTGCCTTGATTGCCCGTGCCATCAGGAACATAGGGGTTGAGGCCCGGACCGTTGTGATGTCGTAGGTTTCCAGGTGGTATATCACATCCGGCAGTGCATCAAGGGCCTCCTGGATTGTGAAGTGGATTTCGTGGTGGACAGTTCCGATGAAGTCGGCGGCCTTTCTGGCGGCCTCCAGATCCGGGGAGCCATCCAGTCCGATTGCAAAGGAATGGAGCCGTGGATACCAGGCCTCCTGTGTGTCGCCTGACTCCACGCGGCGGCGTGCGAACTTTGCGGCGATTGCGGTGATGACCGTGGAGTCAAGGCCGCCGGAGAGCAGGACACCATAGGGGACGTCGCTCATCATCTGGCGTTTCACGGCCGCCTCCAATGCGCTGCGAAGCTCCGGAATCGACGACTTGTTGTCCTTGACTGCGGAATACTCGAACCAATCCCGCCTGTACCAGCGTTTCGGCGCATCGTCGCCTGATGCGAAGCAGTGCCCTGGCTGGAACTCCTGAACCATGCAGCAGAATCCCTCCAGCGCCTTCAGCTCCGAGGCGACGTAGTAGTGTCCGTCGGCATCCCAGCCCTGGTAAAGGGGGATGACTCCGATTGGGTCCCGTCCCACGAGATACCTGTCCTCCTTTGTATCGTAGAGTGCGAAGGCGAAGATTCCGTTCAGCATGTCGAGGAATCCGTCGCCGTACTTGATGTACAGCGGGATGAGGACCTCGCAGTCAGACTTCGTCTGGAACTCGTATTCGTCTGCAAGCGACTTCCGGAGCTCCTCGTGGTTGTAGATTTCGCCGTTGACGGCGAGGACGTAGCGTCCGTCGGGGCTGTAGAGGGGCTGCTTGCCCGACAGCGGGTCGATGATTGCCAGGCGTTCATGGGAGATGAGCGCCTTGTCTCCCTCGAATACGCCGGACCAGTCCGGTCCGCGGTGGCGAATCCTCCGCGACATCTGGAGTAGTTGCTTTCGCAGGGCGGGCGCCTTGCCGTCCTTTACGTCGAATATGCCAACAAAGCCGCACATGGTAGTTCAGTGGAGTGGTGGGATGAAGATGGTGAAGAAGTGGTTTTGGCGACAGTGCGCTACAGGAGTTCGCGGGCGCATTTTATGCCGTCGGCGATTGCCCGGACAACCAGGGAGGGGCCGGACGCCGCGTCCCCGGCGATTGCGATGTTCGGGGAGTCGGGAAGCCCCAGGGACTCGAGGACTTGCTGGCGCGTCTGGCGAAGGAACCCCATCGCCAGCACAACCATGTCGCAGGGAATCACCCGGGAAGGACCCGACGGGGCGAATTTCACAGGACGCCCGGTGGCGGAATCGATCTCCCAGGAGACGGGGACCACCTCCGCGCCGGTGACGCGCCCGTCCTCGCCGAGGAACCGAAGCGTATTGAGGCTCCAGAAGCGTTCCAGACCCTCCTCCACCGCGTATGAGGAGCGGAGCATGTATGGCCAAAGTGGCCACGGGGTATGTTCCGAGCGCTCCGCCGGCGGCTTTGGCATGACATCTATTGACAACGCCGACAGCGCACCCTGGCGGATGGAGGTTCCCGCGCAGTCGTTGCCTGTATCGCCGCCGCCGACGACGAGGACTCGCCGTCCCTTTGCGGAGAGAGGCGTCCCGTCGGTTTCGCCCGTAGTTGCGCGGTTTTGGCCTCCGAGGAACTCCAGTGCCTGGTGGATTCCCCTGAGTTCCCGTCCTGGCACCTTGAGGTCCCTTGGGATTGGGGTGCCGTATGCGACCACGACTGCGTCATGGTGTTTAAGGAGGTATGCGCCGGAGATGTCCTTTCCGATTTCGGCTCCGCCCACGAAGGAGATTCCCTCCTTCTGCATGAGGTTCCATCGACGGTCGATGACTGCCTTGTCGAGCTTGAAGCATGGGATTCCGTAGCGCAGGAGCCCTCCGGGGCGTTCGTTCTTGTCGTAGATTGTGACGAGTGCGCCGGCGCGGTTGAGCATTTCGGCGGCCGCCAGCCCTGCCGGGCCGGCGCCCACGACCGCGACACGGCATCCGTTGCGTTCGGCAGGATGGCGTGGAAGCACCCAGCCGTGCTCGTAGGCGGTCTCCACAATCCTCTTCTCGACCTGGCGGATGTTCGTCGCACCGTAGCCGACTCCCTCGAGACAGCAGGCCGCCTCGCAGAGCGCGGGGCAGACGCGGCTGGTGAACTCTGGAAACAGGCTTGTGGAGGAGAGCCACTCCCAGGCGGTGCGCCAGTCGTCGTGGACGACGGCCCGCGTCATGTCGGGAATGGAGTTCTGGAGGGGGCATCCCATTGCGTGGCAGAAGGGGACGCCGCAGTTCTGGCAACGCCGCGCCCGCAGCTTCACCTCGTCCTGGGAGAGCGCGGCCTCCACCTCGCGGCTGTCATGGATTCGTTCCGTGACTGGGCGGTATGTGTGGTCAAGCCTGGAGATTTCAAAGAATGTCTTGCTCATCTTATCGCTGGCTCCTCAGGATTCTCCTGTATTCGACGGGCATCACGCACACGAAATGCCCCCGGTATTCCTTCCAGTCCCCGAGGATTCTGCGCGCCTTCGGGCTGTTAGTGGCCTCGAGATGCTCCTTGAGAAGCTCCTTCAGTTGTTTTTCCTCGGGGGAACCCTCCTGGATTGACTCCAGATCCACCGTGTCGAGATTGCATCTCAAATCGAAATCGCCGTCTTCATCGAGGACAAAGGCGACGCCGCCGGTCATTCCGGCCGCGAAGTTGACGCCTGTGGGGCCCAGCACTGCCACGCACCCGCCTGTCATGTATTCGCACCCGTGGTCGCCTACGCCTTCGACCACCGCGCGGAAGCCGCTGTTGCGGATTGCGAAGCGTTCCCCGGCCTGGCCGTTGATGAAGATGGAACCGGAGGTGCCGCCGTAGCCGATGACGTTGCCCGCAATCACGTTCTCCTCGGGGGCGCACCCGTCGCCGTCACGGGGGACGATTACGATTCTGCCGCCGGAGAGCCCCTTGCCAACGTAGTCGTTGGCCTCGCCCTCGAGACGGAAGGTGACACCCTTCATCAGGAATGCGCCGAAGCTCTGTCCTGCGACACCCTGGAAGCGGACGCGGAAGGTCTCCTCCGGGAGTCCATCCTGCCCCTTTGCCAGGGCGATTCTGCCGGAGAGCCGTGCGCCGACGGAGCGGTCTGCGTTCACAATGGGCAGCGTCACCTCCTTTGCGGTGAATTTCTCCAGCGCATCCCCGAGGGCGGGGAAGATCTTCGTGTCGTCGATTGTCGTCTCCACATTTGCCTCCCCCTTCCAGCGGATTTCCTCCCCTTCGGCGCGGTGCAGCATGTCCCTGAAGTCGAGTCCGGCGGCCTTTCCCGTCATCCTCGCCTCGTCGGCCTCCAGGAGGTCGGTTCTTCCCACCGCCTCGTCAAGGGAATGCAGACCGAGGCCGGCCAGGATTCCACGCGTCTCTTCGGCGATGAACCTGAGGTAGTTGACGATGTGTTCCGGCTTGCCCTTGAAGCGCTTGCGGATTTCCGGATCCTGGGTCGTGATGCCGGCGGGGCATGTATTGTCCTGGCACTGCCGGAGCATCATGCATCCGAGTGCCAGCAGGAGCGACGTGGCGAAGCCAAACTCCTCGGCGCCTAGAAGCGCCGCGACAACCACGTCGCGCCCGGTGCGAAGCTGTCCATCCACCTGGAGCTTCACCTTGCCGCGGAGGCCGTTCTTGACGAGTGTCTGGTGGGTTTCCGCCAGGCCGACCTCCCACGGCATGCCCGCGTGCTTGATTGAACTCAGTGGAGCCGCGCCGGTGCCGCCGTCATGCCCGGAGATCACCACCACGTCCGCGTGCGCCTTTGCAACGCCCGCCGCGACCGTGCCCACGCCATTCTCGGAGACCAGCTTGACGGAGACTCTCGCGGAGGGGTTCACGGCGCGGAGGTCGTGGATCAGCTGCGCCAGGTCTTCGATTGAGTAGATGTCGTGGTGCGGTGGAGGCGAGATGAGGGTGACATGGGGAGTCGCGTGCCTGGTGCGTGCAATCTCCTCGTCCACCTTGTCGCCGGGAAGCTGTCCGCCCTCGCCGGGCTTTGCGCCCTGTGCCATCTTGATTTGGAGGTCCTTCGCATGGGCGAGGTAGTTTGCCGTGACGCCGAAGCGCCCCGACGCAATCTGCCTGATTGCGCTTCCGCGGGCTTCGCCCTGGGCATTGGGGAGGTCCCTCTCGGGGCCTTCGCCGCCTTCGCCGGAGTTGCTCATGCAGCCAATGCGGTTCATTGCGACCGCGATTGCCTCGTGTGCCTCGGGGCTTAGGGCGCCCAGGCTCATTGCGCCTGAGACGAAGTGGTGGAGAATCGACTCCACCGGCTCCACCGACTCCAGGGGAACGGAGGCCTCGCCCTCCTTGAACCTAAGCAGGTCGCGAAGGCGGATGGGGACCTCGGGGGCGTTGGCGCCAGCCGCAAAGGCGTTGTATTGACTGATGTCGTTCTCGCGGACGGCGTGATGCAGCGCGCAAATCGAGAGCGGCGTCACCAGGTGCAGTTCGCCGTTGTGGCGCCACCTGTATGCGCCGCCCACCTTCAGCGGCATGTCGTCGGACGCATCCCGCGCCTCCTGGACACGGGCGCGTACCTCGGCCTCCACATCGGCGATTCCGATGCCGCCCACCGCGCTTGGCGTTCCGGGGAAGTACTTTGCCACCAGGTCCCTGCCAAGCCCGATTGCCTCGAACATCTGGGCGGATCGGTAGCTCCTCAAAGTGGCGATTCCCATCTTGGACATGCACTTGAGCAACCCCTTGTCAATTGCGGAGATGTAGTTTTCGGTCGCCTTCGCCGCGTCTCCGTCCTTTGCCAGGGCGGCGGCGGTTTCCAGAGCAAGATAGGGATGGATTGCCGTGGCGCCGTACCCCAGGAGCAGTGCGTAGTGCATGACCTCCCGCGCCTCGCCGGTCTGGAGAATGATTCCGACTGGCGGGCGCAGCCCGGCCACGGTCAATGCCTGGTTGACGGCGGCGGTGGCAAGGAGCGACGGCATCGGCAGCTCGTCCTCCCCAATCTCCTTGTCGGTGAGGATGAGGATGTTGCGCCCCTCGCGCGCGGATGCCACGGCGGCCTCCTCCAGGGCGGCAAGCGCCTTCTGGAGGTCCTCCTTCCACCCAAGGCGAAGCACCTGGATGCGGCTCTTCTCCATGACAAGCAGGCGCGCCAGATCCTCCCCCGTGAGAATGGGACGGGCCAGGCGGACGACGCTCTGGCGGTGGGCACTCTCGGAGAGGATGTTCCCCTGGTTTCCAATGTAGGTGGTCAGGCTCATCACCAGCTCCTCGCGGATCGGGTCGATGGGGGGGTTGGTGACCTGGGCAAAGCGTTGCTTGAAGTAGTTGAAGAGAAGCTGCGGACGGGGCGAAAGCACCGCGAGGGACGCGTCGTTGCCCATGGAGCCCACGGGCTCCTTCCCCGCCTCCACCATGGGGCGCACCAGCAGTTCCACATCCTCCTGGGACCATCCGAAAAGGCGCTGCCGTTCCTTGAGTCCCGGGGAGACGTGCTCCGCCGTAATGGAGTCGAACATTCCCGCCACGGGGATTTTGTTCTCCTGCGCCCATCTGCGGTAGGGCGCCTGGCGCGCAACCATGCTCTTGAGCTCCTGGTCGAGAACCAGGCGATGCTCCTTGAGGTCGCACCACAGTATCTCGCCGGGCTTGAGACGGCCCCGGCGGACCACCTCGCCCGGGGCGAAGTCCAGCACGCCGGTCTCGGACGCCAGCACGAAGAGCCCGTCCCTGGTGAGTGAGTACCTGGCGGGGCGCAGCCCGTTCCTGTCAAGCATCGCCCCTGCGCCGACCCCGTCGGTGAATGTCACCGCCGCAGGCCCGTCCCAGGGTTCCGCCAGAGACGAGTGATAGTCGTAGAATCCGCGTATATCCTTGCCCATGTGGTATTTAGCACCCCACGCCTGTGGAATCAGCATCATCATTGCGTGTGGCAGCCAGCGGCCGCCCTGCACCAGAAGCTCCACCATGTTGTCAAGGCATGCGGAGTCGTTCTGGCTTTCGTCGATGAGCGGCACCAGCTTCCGGATGTCTTCGGCGCTGAAGAGCGGGCTTTCGAGGAATGCCTCGCGGGTGCGTGCATGGTTCAGGTTTCCCCTGAGGGTGTTGATTTCGCCGTTGTGGGCAAGATACCTGAAGGGATGGGCCAGTCGCCATGTCGGGAAGGTGTTCGTGCTGTAGCGCTGGTGCACGAGCACCAGTGGGGAGACGAACTGCTCGTCCGCCAAGTCCCCGTAGAACGACTTGATCTGTGTGGCGAGCATCAATCCCTTGTACACAATGGTACGGGTGCTGAAGCTCGGGAAATATACGTCAAGAAGCTCCTTCTCAAGACGGCGGCGGGCGACGAAGACGCGGCGTTCCAGCGCCTCCCCCGCAAGCCCCTCCTTCGAGGCCACGAAGACCTGCCGTATCACAGGGCAGCTCCCGCGGGCGACCTCGCCTATGCTCGAAAGGTCCGACGGCACGTCACGCCAGGCAAGCACCCGAAGCCCCTCCTCCGAAAGCACACGCTCCAGGGTCGACTCCCCCCCTACGCCGTTGAAGAGGACGCCAACCGCATACGCGCCAGGAGCGGGAAGTATCCCGCCGACGCACCTCTGGAAAAAGCCGTGGGGAATCACGCTCAGCAGGCCGGCACCGTCGCCGGACAATGGATCCCGCCCCGCCGCGCCGCGGTGCAGAAGACGCTTCAGAATCGTCACGCCACGGCTGACAATGTCGTGGGTGGCGACGCCGCTCAGGTTCGCAAGCATCCCGACGCCGCAGGCGTCATGCTCGTTGCTGAAATGGTATAGGCCATCGTCCGCCGGAAGGGCCAGGCTACGCTGTCGATATTCCATGTCCATTTTGGTGAAGTCGCAAATGTTAGGTATGGTAGGCAAATCAAGGCGCTCCGCGCCAGAAAACCGCGGCCGCGATAAAGCAAGGGACGTGCCAACCCCCACGGGAGGCGGGGGAGGAACGACAAACTATGGAATGCCGTTACAAATGGTGTAAATTATCCCTTGTTTACATTACAAAGATTGTAATAGCATGATGGGCCCCGGGAGTTTCTCCGCCTTGCCAGTGGACTTGGCACGCCCTTTGCTCTGCCGCCGACATTTTGTCAGCCGGGTCATTTCCGTCCTGGCGGACTCACCTATCCTGAACTGGAGACACTGAAATGCAAAAGAGATTCGATGCCGTGTGCAAGATTTCCGACCGTCGCACTGAAGCGTCGGAGCCGCAGGGTGCGAAGTTGTTGGACTTCTTTGCCGCTGATGTCTTCGACAACGCGAAGATGGCGGAGCACCTTCCGAAGACGACCTACAAGAAACTGATAGCGACCATCAACGGCATGCAGCCCCTGGACGCCAGCATTGCGGACGAGGTTGCCACTGCGATGAAGGAGTGGGCGGTTTCCCGTGGGGCGACCCACTACACCCACTGGTTCCAGCCGTTGACCGGCGGCACTGCCGAGAAGCACGACTCCTTCCTGGAGTTTTCCCAGGGCAAGGCGATTCTGGAGTTTTCGGGCAAGACCCTGACCATTGGCGAGCCCGATGCGTCCAGCTTCCCGTCCGGCGGTCTTCGCAGCACCTTCGAGGCCCGTGGCTACACTGCCTGGGATCCCACCAGCCCCGCCTTCATCAAGCACCATGCCAACGGTGCGACCCTCTGCATCCCCACGGTATTCTGCTCCTACACGGGGGAGGTCCTTGACAAGAAGACCCCGCTCCTGCGTTCGACCCAGGCGCTGAAGCGGGCAGTCGTCCGCCTGATGAAGTGTTTTGGCCTTGAGGAGGCGCCTGTGACCGTGACATTGGGCGCGGAGCAGGAATACTTCCTGATTGACAAGAAGTTCTACCTGCAGCGCCCGGACCTTCTGCAGACCGGCCGCACCCTCTACGGCGCGCCGCCGGCGAAGCACCAGCAGCTTGAGGACCACTACTTCGGCAGCATCCCCTCCCGCATCCTGGCCTTCATGACCGACGCCGAGAACGAGCTGTGGCGCCTTGGCATTCCAGCGAAGACCCGCCACAACGAGGTCGCCCCTGCGCAGTTCGAGCTGGCCCCCATCTTCGAGGAGCTGAACCTGGCCGTCGACCACAACATGCTGATCATGGAAGTCCTGCGCCAGACCGCAGACCGCCACGGCCTTGTCTGCCTGCTCCACGAGAAGCCCTTCGCCGGCATCAACGGCAGCGGCAAGCACAACAACTGGGCGATTTCCTACGGCAAGCGCAACCTCTTCGACCCGGGCACGAACCCCGAGGAGAACGCGATCTTCATGACCATGCTGACGGCTGTCATCCACGCGCTCGACGTCCACAGCGACCTGCTTCGCTCCGCCACGGCGGGCATTGGCAACGACCACCGTCTTGGCGCCAACGAGGCGCCTCCCGCCATCATCTCCACCTTCCTGGGCGAGCAGCTCGAGGAGGTCATCAACCAGCTTGTCAACGGCACCTCCAACAAGAGCAGGAAGGCATCCACGCTGCGAATCGGCGTCGACGCGCTTCCGACCCTCAAGCGTGACGCGACCGACCGCAACAGGACGAGCCCCTTTGCCTTCACCGGCAACAAGTTCGAATTCCGCGCGCCGGGTTCCTCCCAGTCCTGCGCCGAAGTCAACATGGTGCTCAACACGATTGTGGCCGAGGCGTTGGACGGCATCAGCGACACCCTTGAAAAGCTTGACGCCGCCGGCTTCAACGCCGGGTTGCAGGAGCTTCTCAAGAAGGAGATCAGCGCCCACAGGCGTGTCATCTTCAACGGCGACGGCTACACGAAGGAGTGGCCGAAGGAGGCGGAGAAGCGGGGTCTTCCGAACCTGGCCGACACCCCTGCGGCAATCAAACCCCTGCGCGACAAGGGCAACAAGAAGCTCTTCGAGAAGTACGGCGTGCTGAGCGAAGCCGAGATGGAGTCCCGCTACATGGTCTTTCTGGAGGACTACGAGCGTCGGCTTGACATCGAGGGACGCATTGCGCTGGAGATTGCCAAGAGCATGATCCGCCCTGTCGCGATGAAGGAGTATCTCAAGCTTGACGCGCCGAAGGAGTGCCCCTCCATCGGCGAAGCCAGGAAGGAGATGGGCGAGGCCATCGAGACCATGAGCAGGCAGATCAAGGCGCTCGAAAAGGCGCTCGACAAGGAAGACGGCATCATTCCCGCCATGACTGCACTGCGCGCTGCGGTGGACAAGCTGGAGTCGATTATTGACGACGACCTGTGGCCGCTGCCAAAGTATCGGGAAATGCTCTTCATCTGCTAGAATCCCACCACGGGCGACACCGAATCCGCAGGCGGTCCATCATAAGGCCTCTGCGGATTCCTATTGTCGAAAACCGCCCGGAAACCACCCATTTACGAGGAGGCGTTCCTTGTCCGACTGCATCAAACACGAATGCGGCGTAGCCCTGCTGCGCCTTAGAAAGCCCCTTGCGCACTACGCCGCGAAGTACGGCACGTCCGCATACGGCTTCGAAAAGCTCTCCCTGCTGCTGGAGAAGCAGCACAACCGGGGACAGGACGGCGCGGGAATCGCGTGCCTGGGGCTGGACGTGCCTTCGGGACGCCCCTTCTACCAGCTGGAGAAGAGCTGCTCCTCGATGCCGCTGGCGGACTTGCTGGAGCGCATCTCGGGAATGCTCGGCAACTCCATCTCCACGGGGGACCAGGGCTCCTTCGCGGCGCTGGAGAGGCCCTTCTGCGGGGACGTCTACCTCGGCCATCTGCGCTACGGCACCTTCGGAAGAAGGACCCTTGACGCATGCCACCCCGTGGTGAACGACAGCTTCAGGCGCGAAGGCACCCTGCTCCTGGCGGGAAACTTCAACCTGACCAACACCAGGGACATCTTCGCGCGGCTCACAAGCCAGGGATACCACCTAAAGGGGACGCAGGACTGCCAGGTCCTTATCGCAGACCTGGCGCATCACCTCGAAAAGCATTGCGGCGCACTCAAACCCGCAGTCTCCGAAGCCGCCGCCCACTGGGATGGCGGCTTTGTCATTTGCGGGATACTCGGAAACGGGGACGCATTCGCATTCCGCGACGCCCACGGGATCCGGCCCGCATTCTACTATGTGGACGAGGAGGAGGCGGTGGTCGCCTCCGAACGGGTCGCAATCCAGACCGCATTCAACCTGCCATCCGAAAAGGTGCTGGAGCTGCCGCCGGGGCACATCCTTACAATCCCCAGGGAAGGCTCCCCCGACCTGGCAAGGTGCCTGCCGAAGGCCGAACCCAGGAAGTGCGTCTTCGAACGAATCTACTTCTCCCGTGGAAACGACGGCGAAATCCAGCTCGAGCGCCGCGCCCTCGGCAGGGCGGTCGTCCCCAAGGTGCTCAATGCGGTCCAAAACGACTACGACCACACGGTCTTCTCGTACATCCCGAATACCGCCCAGGTCAGCTTCCACGGAATGCTCGACGCACTGGACGAACTCCGGCAGGGACGGCGGCTCCGATTCGGCATGGTCGCAGTCAAGGACGCAAAGTTCAGGACCTTCATCAGCGACGCGGGAAGGCGGGACGAACTCTTCCCCCACGTCTACGACGTCTCCTACGGCCTTGTCCACCCCGACGAGGACAACCTGGTGGTCATCGACGACTCGATTGTCCGCGGCAACACCATGCGCCGGGCAATCCTCCCCATTCTCGACAGGCTCTCCCCGAAGCGCATCGTCGTCGTCTCGTCGGCACCCCAGATCCGCTATCCCGACTGCTACGGGATTGACATGGCCTCCTTCGGGGAGCTGGTGGCCTTCCAGGCCTGCATGGACCTCATTCGCCGTCGCGGGCTGGAGGAGCTCTTCAGTGAGACCGTCCGCGCGGCCCAGATGGACCTTCTGAAGCCCGACAGCGAAATGAAGAACCAGGCCGCAAGGCTCTACGAGCCCTTCACCGACGACGAGGTCACCGAGGCAATCCGCCTGCGGCTGCTGCCCGACTCCCTCAGGGCGGAGCTGCGGGTCGTCTTCCCGTCATGCCAGGACTTGAGGAGATGCATCCCCCACCACACGGGGGACTGGTATTTCACCGGCGACTACCCGACGCCAGGGGGCAACCGCGTCGTCAACCAGGCGCTTGTGAACTACGCCGGCAACCTCTCCGGACGCGCATACTGACGAGCCCCCATCCCCAGGAAACACTTCACACCCACAGGAACAAAGATGCCCAATGATTCATACATAGCCTTGGCGGACGGGACGGTCTTCAGGGGAGACTCCTGCGGAGCCCCCGTCGACATGCCTGGCGAAGCGGTCTTCAACACGGGAATGACCGGCTACCAGGAGATAGCCTCCGACCCGTCCTACTACGGCCAGATTGTCGCCCTCTCCACCGCCGAGGTCGGCAACTACGGATGCAACCGCGAGGACATGGAGTCGCGGAGCCTCTTCCTTAACGGCCTCGTGGTGCAGCAGATGAACCCGCCCTCCTCCTGGAGAAGCGAGGAGAGCCTGCGGGAACTGCTGGCCCGGCATGGAAGGCCGGCCATCTCGGGGGTCGACACGCGGAGGCTTGTCCTCCATCTGCGCGAAACAGGCACGCAGCGCGCATGGATACACGCCGACGGAACCCCGCTGCCCTGCGAGGAGGCCGTCAGAAGGGCCCGCGAATGGAGCGGGCTGGACGGAATCGACTGCGCATCCCAGGTTGCCGCAAAGGAGGCGTACCAGTGGTCTTCCGAGGGCGACAGGCACGTCGCCGTCCTCGACTGCGGCGTCAAATACAACATTTTGCGGCAGCTTGCGGCAAACGGCTTCAGGGTCACCGTCCTCCCCGTCGGCGCCACCCCGGGGGAGATTCTTGCGACGAGGCCTGACGGCCTCCTCCTCTCCAACGGCCCCGGAGACCCAAGCGGCGTAAATGGAGCCGTCGAATGCGTCAGGGAACTGCTTGGAAAGGTGCCAATCATGGGAATCTGCCTCGGGCATCAGATCCTCGGGCTTGCATGCGGCGCCAGGACAGGGCGCCTCCCCTTCGGGCACCACGGATGCAACCACCCCGTGAAGGACCTCGCCAGCGGATGCGTCGAAATCACATCCCAGAACCATAACTTCGCAATCCTCCCTGATGGGCTCCCCGAATGCCTCGAGGTGACCCATGTCAACCTGAACGACAGGACAATCGAGGGAGTCCGCCACAAGAACGCGCCGGCATTCTCCGTCCAATACCACCCCGAGGCGGCGCCCGGCCCCTTCGACTCCCGGCACCTCTTTGGGCGCCTCCGTGAGTTAATGTCTTTGTAACTACCTGCACTGCAACTAGTTATGTCTACTAAGTTCATCTTTGTCACAGGCGGCGTGGTCTCAGGGCTTGGAAAGGGGATTACCGCCGCCAGCCTGGCGTATCTGCTCAAGGCGCACGGCTACCGTGTCGCGATGCAGAAGTTCGACCCCTATCTGAATGTGGACCCAGGCACGATGTCCCCCTACCAGCATGGCGAGGTCTATGTGACCGACGACGGGACCGAGGCGGACCTGGACCTCGGGCACTACGAGCGCTTTGCCGACGTGGTCTGCGACCGCCACAGCAACTACACCAGCGGCAGAATCTACAGCAGCGTCATCTCCCGCGAGCGCGAGGGGAAGTACCTTGGCGCCACCGTCCAGATGATTCCCCACATCACCGACGAAATCAAGGCCGCCATCAGGAGTGCGGCGAAGGAAGGCGTTGACATTGTGATGACGGAGATAGGGGGCACCGCCGGGGACATCGAGTCCCTCCCCTTTCTGGAGGCCGTGCGCCAGTTCAAGAACGAGGCCGGCATCGGCAACGCGCTTGTCATTCACCTGACGCTGGTGCCCTTCATCCACGCCGCCGGGGAGCTGAAGACCAAGCCCAGCCAGCAGTCCGTCAGCATCCTACACAACATCGGACTCTTCCCCGACATGCTGGTGTGCCGCACGGAAGTCCCCATGGCGGAGGAGCACCGAAGGAAACTCGCCCTCTTCTGCAACGTCCCCGGCGAGTACGTAGTCGAGGAGCAGGATGTCAAGCACTCGATCTACGAAGTCCCGCAGGAGCTTGCCGACAGGGGGTTTGACGAAAAGGTGCTTCGTCTCCTGGGGCTGCCCGTCACCGAGAGACGGATGGACGACTGGCGGGAGTTGCTTGACCGTGTCCTCCATCCGGCAAGGAGCTGCCGCATCGCCCTTGTCGGGAAATACGCCGGCCTCAAGGATGCCTACAAGAGCATCTTCGAGTCCCTGTCCCACTCCGGCATCAAGCTTCGCACCAGGGTGGAGTGCGAGATGATCGAGTCGGAGGACCTTGAGAAGTCGCCGGAAAAACTCTCCGAATACGATGGCGTGATTGTTCCGGGCGGCTTTGGCTCCCGCGGCATTGAGGGCAAGATTTCGGCGCTGTCGTATGCACGCGCCCATGGCATCCCGTGCCTCGGAATCTGCCTCGGAATGCAGTGCATGGTCATAGAATTCGCCAGAAACGCCCTCGGACTGGCGGATGCGAACTCGACGGAGTTCGACCCGCAGACGCCACATCCTGTCATCGACCTGATGGAAAGCCAGCGCGGAGTCCGCCGGAAGGGCGGCACAATGCGCCTCGGCGCATACCCATGCGCCATCGCCGACAGCACGAAGACCGCCTCACTCTACGGGCAAAGGAAGATTTCCGAACGCCACAGGCACCGGTTCGAATTCAACAACCGCTACCGCGACGCCATCGAAGAGGGCGGCCTGCGCATTGCGGGCACGAGCCCTGACAATTCCCTCGTGGAGATTGTCGAGCTCCAGGGGCATCCCTTCTACATCGGGTGCCAGTTCCACCCGGAATTCCTTTCGCGCCCATTCAAGGCGCATCCGCTCTTCTCGGGGCTGGCCGAGGCCGCCACCCAGCGGGGCGCTGCTTCCATCCATACCAAGTAACTTTTTCCACCACATCATTTTATACATCCCATGCCAAAGCGCACCGACATCCACAAGATAATGCTACTGGGGGCGGGCCCCATTGTCATTGGCCAGGGTTGCGAATTCGACTATTCCGGCGTGCAGGCCTGCAAGGTCCTGAAGCAGCAGGGCTACGAGCTGGTGCTTCTCAACAGCAATCCGGCCACGGTGATGACCGACCCCGAGTTTGCCGACCGCACATACCTCGAGCCGATGACTCCGGAATACCTCCACGAAATCATCCGCCGCGAACGCCCCGACGCGCTGCTGCCCACCCTGGGAGGGCAGACCGCCCTCAACCTGGCCATGGAGGCCTGGCGGAGCGGAGTCCTCAAACGCTACCATGTGGAGCTCATCGGGGCTGACGCGGAGGCAATCAGCCGTGCGGAGGACCGTAACGAATTCAAGGCGACCATGGAGTCCATCGGCATCCACAGCGCGAATTCCGGAAGCGCCCACTCCTTCGAGGAGGCCCAGGTGATTGCGCGCCTCATCGGAAGGTGGCCCCTGGTCGTACGCCCCGGCTTCACCCTCGGCGGCACAGGCGGGGGCATCGCCCGCAATCCGGAGGAGTTCCAGGCAATTGTGGAGCGCGGGCTTGAGGCGAGCCTGAACCACGAGGTGCTTGTCGAGGAATCGCTCCTCGGCTGGAAGGAGTTCGAGATGGAGGTGATGTGCGACCGCAAGGGCACCTCCGTGATTGTCTGCTCGATTGAGAACCTCGACCCAATGGGCGTCCACACCGGCGACTCCATCACGGTCGCCCCTGCCATGACCCTGACCGACCGGGAATACCAGGCGATGCGCGAGGACTCGCTGCGGGTCCTGAAGGCCATCGGAATCCAGACCGGAGGCTCGAATGTCCAGTGGGCCGTCAACCCGGACACGGGGGAGCGGCTCATCATCGAGATGAACCCCCGTGTCTCAAGGTCCTCCGCACTCGCATCGAAGGCGACGGGATTCCCGATTGCGAAGATTGCGGCGCTGCTTGCGGTCGGCTACACACTTGACGAACTCGTCAACGACATCACGGGGCATACGCCCGCATGCTTCGAGCCCGCGCTCGACTATGTTGTCGTCAAGGTCCCGCGCTTCACCTTCGAGAAATTCCCCGCCGCGGACTCGACCCTGGGCACCCAGATGAAGGCGGTGGGGGAGGCGATGGCCATCGGCAGAAGCTTCGACCAGGCCTTCCAGAAGGCGCTCCGCTCCCTCGAGACTGGACACGCAGGATTCGGGCTCGAGGAGAAACTGGCGCCCCTCCACGAACTGTCCGACGAAAGGGTGGCCGCGGAACTGGAACGCCCGAACGCCGAAAGGATGTATCTCCTGCACGAGGCGCTGGAACGCGGCTGGTCCATCGACAGAATCTTCGAACTCACGAAAATCGATCGATTCTTCCTGCGCAAGCTGGAGGGGCTTGTCGCATTCGAGTCGACAATCCAGGAGACGGAGGACTCCCTCCGCGAGGCAAAGAAGCTCGGATACTCCGACAGGCAGCTGGCATTCGCCCTGAAAACCACCGAAAGGGAACTCCGCAAACGCAGGAAAACCCTCGGAATCCTGCCCACCTACGGAACCGTCGACACATGCGCGGGGGAGTTCCTCGCCTCCACGCCATACTACTACTCCTGCTACGAGGAATACGACGAACCAGTCCGCAAGGGCACATCCAAAGGCAAAATCATGATTCTCGGAGGAGGCCCTAACCGCATCGGACAGGGAATCGAGTTCGACTGCTGCTGCGTCCACGCCGCATTCGCACTCAAGGACGCAGGATATGAGACAATCATGGTGAACTCGAATCCGGAAACCGTCTCGACAGACTACGACACCGCAGACGAACTCTACTTCGAACCCCTTACCTTCGAGGACATCCTGAACATCTACGAGAGGGAGAAGTGCCTCGGGGCAATCGTCCAGCTCGGGGGACAGACGCCCCTCAACCTGGCCACCGCACTCAAGGAGGCCGGCGTGAGAATCCTGGGGACGCCGCCCGAGGACATTGACGCGGCGGACGACCGCGGGGTCTTCAAGGCCATCGCCAGGGAGCTCGGAATCCTCCAGCCGCCCAGCGGAATGGCGCTCGACGCGGAGGAGGCGTGCCGCATCGCCGCGAAAATCGGATATCCAGTCCTGGTCCGGCCCTCGTTCGTCCTCGGCGGCCGCGCAATGGCGATTGTCTCCCAGGAGGAGTCGCTGCGCAAATACATGGCCGAGGCCACCAGCGTCTCCGAGGGTCATCCCATCCTCATTGACAAGTTCCTCGACGATGCCCAGGAGCTTGACGTGGACTGCATTTCGGATGGCACGCGGACGGTGGTCGGCGCAATCATGGAGCATGTGGAACAGGCGGGAATCCATTCTGGAGACTCCGCATGCTCGATTCCGCCCAGGGATTTGCCGGAGTCCGTGCTGGCCGAAATACGTGGCGAGGCGGACAGGCTGGCGAAGGCGCTGCATGTCGTCGGCCTGATGAACATCCAGTTTGCGGTCCAGGAGGGCAAGGTCTATGTCATCGAGGTAAACCCCCGTGCGTCACGGACAGTCCCATTCGCCAGCAAGGCGACAGGAGTCCCCCTCGCAAAGTACGCGGCACGCTGCATGGCGGGGGAGTCCCTCGAGTCGCTGGGATTCAGCAGGGAGCCAAGGATTCCATTCACCGCCTTCAAGGAGGCCGTCTTCCAATTCTCGAAGTTCCCGGGAGTAGACGTGACACTCTCCCCCGAAATGAAGTCCACCGGGGAGGTGATGGGAATCGACATGGACGCGGCAAGCGCATACCTGAAGTCGCAGGACGCCGCAGGAAACCGGCTGCCCAGGACGGGAGGAGTCTTCATTTCAATCCGCGACACGGACAAGCAGCACGCCCTGCCCTGGCTAAAAGTCCTTGCAGCGCAAGAGTTTACATTCTACGCAACTCCTGGCACCGGAAGGCTTCTCTACGAGAACGGGATTCCCTGCCACGCGGTCTTCAAGCTCTCCGAGGGCCGTCCAAACCTGAGGGACCTCGTCCTGGAAAGGAAGATCCAGTGGATTGTCAACATCCCTGATGTCAACGACGACGGGGCGAAGATGCGTTCCTACGCGATACAGTTCGGTCTCCCGATTACCACGACCACGGCGGCCCTGCAGATGGCCGCGGAAGGCCTGGCCTCCTCCTCGATTGACGCAGGCAGGGTGGACATCTGCTCCCTGCAGGAATATCAGCGCATCGCGCAGGACCGCGGTCAATGCGGGCGGTGACGGGGCACCCCTAGGCGGAATGCCCCGCGCGATGCCCCCTACTTGTCCAACGACGGGATTGGCAGAATTTGCCTGGTGGGGCCGTTGTAGTGGTAGGGAGTAAGGGCGCCCCAGGGACGCGCGCCAAAGGCATTGATCTCCTCGGCGTCCACCCAATCGCCGGAGCCGGGCTGAGCCGCCTGGATGCTCCCGTCGGAGAGGATGACCTGCCCGTCGGAGAGGGTCAGCGAGAAAATCGCGCCGCAGGGGGCGCCGCCAAGATCCGCCGCGTGGACGATTATCTCGTTCTCGCCGGGCTTGAGATACTCCGCTATGTCCAGGGTCCACAGGATGAGGAAGTCGTTGCGCCGCATGACTTCCCTGCCATTGACGCTGCAGGCAAACCCGTCATCCGCAGTCACAGAGAGGATTGCACTATCCACCGGCCCGTCAATGTGGACGGGGATTCTGAAGACCGCCTGCGCGTCGTCGGTCTTGGAAAGCCCCGGATACCAGATCCACTTGGCATCTTCGTAGCTCTTGGGAATTGACGCCTTCTTCTCGGAGAGACGCCGCATCGCGGGCATCCCAAGGGGCTCCGGAAGCTCCCGGGAGGCGTCGACGTAGACGTGGACGCCGTAGGGCGCAAAGGAGTCGCTGAAGGAGCCGCCTGAAGTCGCGACGGTTCGCCCCTCGCCAATCACGCGCAGGGTCTCGGGAAAGTCGCCCGTAATATCCGCCGTGAAGGATTCTCCGGACTCGTTGAGAAGAATCCAGACATCCCCCGAGGCATTGCCCTTGTGGCAGGCCAGGAGATTGGCATTGTCTGTGGCGACCGTCCCCTCGGACGCGGGTGCAATCAGGATTGCGCTGAGGGAGAGGACTTCGTGGATGGTGTCGGAGAGGCCGTCGAGGAATTCGTCATTCTGCCCAGTCCCCATGATGAGCCCCCAGTATGCAAGTCCTGTCGCGCCATGGGCGATGGCCTCGTATGCCATGTAGCGGGATTCATCCCGCGTCGGGTAGACTTTGACGGGGGTCTTGTTCCAGGCACCCCAGGAAAAACCCTGGAGAGTCATCCAGATCGGCTTGCTGTCGTGGACGACCTCGCGGCAGATGTCGGTGTATTTCCCGACGCTCGTCATCATCTTGTCCTCAAGCCCCGAATGGCTGTTGGGGGCGGGGATTGGATAGATGTCGACTCCGTAGATGTCCGCCGCATGGGCGTATGGACGGATCTCGTTGATTGTGCCGCGCGGCGCTTCGTTGAGGAATGCCGGCCTGGAATCGTCGATATACTTGAGGAGGCGGTTGTATCCGTTGACGCTCCGGGAGGCGGGTTCCCCGCGCCAGGCAGGTTCGTCGACGACATACCATGCCGCCAGCGCCGGATGGTTTAGCGCATGCTTGTACTCCTCGATGATTCCCTGGATGGCCTGGCTTTCGGGGTCAAAACCGCCCTCCTCCGCAAAGAATGGCGCGGGAATCGCCACCATCCCCATCAGCCCGTAGTCCGCGATTATGTCAAGCAGCGGAAGCTGCGTCATTAGCATGTTGAACCCCATCTCGGCATGCTTCTTCGTCGACTCCTCGAAGGGCATGTCCCCCAGATTCCTCCAGGAGAGGATTGGGAAGACGGGCTTTCCGTCAATGTGGAAGACCCTGTCCTTGTCGAAGTAGAACGACCGCGGAGGCTCCGGGCGGACGGTGAAGTCGAGCCTGGCGTCCGCCACATTGTCGCCATCGCCGTCAACAAGCCTTGCCTGGATGGCCGTGGTGCCCAGTTCCCCTGGTATGTCGAAGGAAAACGCTGCGGGGGCGTTGCCTGGGAAGCTCCTGCGGGCGCCGCCGAACTCCACCTCGATGAAGGCGCTGTTTATCAGCGGGTAGACCACGCCGTCGAAGGTCGTTGCATCACCGCCGGCCACAACGCCGTTGTGATATGCGAACGGGGGATTCAGGACGATTTCAAGGAGCGGCGTCATGGAGACGCTCTCCCCGAAGTCGATGTTGTCGAAGAATACCTCGCCTGGCTCCTTTAGTTCGCCCAGCAGCGACACCTTCATGTCGCGCTCCGCCACGAATGTGGCCTCCTTGTGCTGCCAGGTGGTGCCGAAGCAGTCGCGCCAGACCTCGGTTCCTGGAATCACCTGACCCTGGTCGTCAAGAACCGCGATGCGGGACCAGGTCGCACCCTGGATGTCGGCGTAGCGCAGGTCCGTGCCACCCTTGACATCGTATGAGAGACGGTAGATGCGCCCTGCCCTCACGTTCAAGCCGCCCTGGCGGATTGCCGCCCTGCCGTCAATGCCCTCCAGCTTCACGCAGAGGCCATCCGAGTTGGAACGGTCTACAATGACCGCGTTCTCAAGCTCCCAGACTGCGTCGCCATTGGAGAAGTCGCCGTTGACCAATTCGCCGGGAATGACCTCGATTGAGGGATTGCGGAACTCGACATGTCCATCCTGACCCGCCTGAACCGAAAGCACAGCGTAGTACTTCGTGGTGCCGCCTGGACGGGCCTTGAACTCCAGCACGGACTCCTGCCACTCCTCGCCGACGGAGACGGTCTTCAGTTCCGTATGGGGGGCATTGTTGCGCTCCACATAGAAGTCCGCCTTGAGATTGGGCGTTCCGCGCAACTCCACCTTGAAGTAGTATCTGGTGTTCTCAAGCAGGTCGAGATTCTTCTGGATGACGTAGCTGCGCACATCGGGGACCCCGTAAATCAAAACAGTGCCCTCCGAAGTGAACTCCACACCCGATGGCGTGCCCGCATGCCAGGTCGTATTGTCAATGATGCCATTCCCCTTGAGGGCATTGGACTCGACGGCAAAAAACGGAAGAAGCGAAAGGAGGAAAAGAAATGCGGCAAGGAATCTAGACATGGAATATGCTGGATGCTGTCGGCTGAATTGCAGAAGATGAATGACGGATATGCCGTAATCTAGCACAGCCCATGAATTCTCCAGACTCCATAATCGCCGAAAACACCCTCGCAATGGTTGCAAAAACGACTACCCGTGCCACATTATCACCCGTGCCCTGGTCCCGTAGCTCAGTGGTTAGAGCAGGTGACTCATAATCTCTTGGTCGCTGGTTCAAATCCAGCCGGGACCACCACATTTAACCCCTTGAAAACAAGGAGGTTATAGATATTGATAAAAAGAAAGGGAAGATATTGCGTTGTTTTGTGGTGACGTGAAGTTGTGTTACACTAGGAGTGAAGCACAAAATGACACAAAAGCATCACACCTTTTCCCTGCTAGTCAGCAGAAGCAGGGATATTGAAGCCTTGCCTGAGGACGGCAGTGACGGAGCCGACACGCCGCATCACGTCATCGAAGGCAGCGAAGACAGACGCTCCCTTCGCAAATGGCGCGAACATCGCCTCCCTCATCTCCTGGATGGGCGTGCCGAATGTCGTCATTGTCCTTGGAAACCTCCTGACAAGACCTTCTACCTGCACCGCCGCTTTTTGCAGATTCACTTATATTGCCAAAGGATTTGGACGTGGACACAGCAGCGGCGGTGTTTTTCCTTATTTCCCTTGTCGCCTTCGAGGTGTCCATTCGTGTCCATTAGTGGTTCCTGAGTTTTTTCGTGTATTTCGTGTGTTTCGTGGTTAACCCCTGCCCACGGCCATTCGTGTCCATTCGTGTCCATTCGTGGTTCCTCCCCCCTGCCCATAGCCATTCGTGTCCATTCGTGGTTCCTGAGTTTTTTTCGTGTGTTTCGTGGTTCCTTGGCTTCCCGCGTCTTTCGTGGTTCCTCCCCTCCCCTGCCCATAGCCATTCGTGGATCCTGAACCTGCCTGGTGAAAACAGCGAAGGCCAGGGATGTGGAGGCAGCGGAAGACGGATCGACTTCCATGCGGGGTTGAAAAATGCGAACAAGGTGGCATATTATGCGGTCTTACGATATCATATCGGAAATTTTCTTCTCATAAATAACGAAAGCATAGGACAAGTTCTAAACTCATGGCGAATTCCAAACCGCATCGTCTGCCTTCTGCTGCGAAGCACATGCGTGCTGACGCCCGGAAGCGTGCCTACAACCGCGCCCGCAAGGTCAAGGTTCGCGACTCCGAGAAGTCGCTGAACGCAATCATCGCCGCTGGCGACAAGGGTGCCGCGCTCACCCAGCTCAATGACTGCTACAGCCAGCTCGACAAGGCTGCCAAGACGGGAGTGATCCACAAGAACAAGGCGGATCGCAAGAAGGCCCGTCTCGCCGCGCGCGTCGCGAAGATGGCATAAGCCTGCATAGCGTCTTCCACGCCATGCACATAGACGCCGAATGCCTGGGGCCACTCCCCTAGCGTTTGGCGTCTTTTTTTATCCGTTGGCGTCAAATCGACCGCGCTGTCACCAGATGTCTCGTCCGAGGCGGCATTACATTTTTGGAGTTTTCCGACTATGACGAATGAAACCATGCATTTAAGCGAGGTGTTCGACAAGTCCTGCGAGCGCCACCGCGGCGGGACTGTCCTGAGAGTCTCGGACGGCAAGTCCCTCAAGGACGTCTCCTACGGGCGTCTTCACGCCGACGTATGCTTGTGGGCGTCGTTTTTGCAGGGGCGCGGCGTCAAGGCCGGCGACCGTGTCGCCGCCATTTCCGCGAAGAGCGACAACCACTTTCGTTTCTTCTACGCCTGCTGGCGCATTGGCGCGATTGCGGTGCCCGTCTGCGAGAGCCTTGGCAACGAGGAGATGTCCTTTGTCTTGAAGGACTGCGAGCCGACCCTGGTTCTTGCCAGCGAGACCTATTTGAAGAAGGCGCAGGAGAACGCCGACGGCATCCCCGTTGTGGAGTGGGGGACTCTTCCCCTTGCCGCAGAGGATGATGCCTCCAAGCCCTTCGAGGCGGCGCCCGGGCTTCCCTTTGCCACCCGCGAGGAGGCCATGGAGTCGATTGCCGTGCTCATCTACACATCGGGTTCGACTGGCCTTCCGAAGGGCGTCATGCTCAGCCACGGGAACATCTGGTGGAACATGATGAACGCCCTCGAGTGCTTCTCGGTGGGGCCAAGCGACGAGCTGGTTTCGCTTCTTCCCTATTGGCACTCCTACGCCCTCACCTGCGAAGTGGGCGCGTGCCTGTACGCCGGCGCGGCGATCATCATCCCCCACAATATCGCCGACTTCTCCCGCAACCTGGGCAAGCTCATAAAGCCCACCGTGATGCTGGTGGTGCCGAGAATCCTCGACATGATGATGGCGTCAATCCGCAAGCAAATCGACGCATTGCCTGAAAAGCGCAGGAAGATTGTGGACAACGCGATCTACAATGCGAGCCGCATCTTCACCGCCGGCAAGAAGTGGAACGGCGGCATGTTCCGCATGCTCTACCACTACTGCTTCTACGACCCACTCGTCTTCCGCAAGTTCAGGAACGCCCTGGGCGGCCGTCTGCGCTTCTTCGTTGCCGGCGGCGCCCCCCTTGACCTGGACGTCCAGAGCTTCTACAGCTTCCTCGGGCTTCCCGTCCTCCAGGGCTATGGTTTGACCGAGGCCTCCCCCGTCGTCGCCTCCAACACCATCAGCGACTACCGTCTTGGCTCCTGCGGGAAGATCTGGGCCTGGGCGCAGCCTGAGATGGGCGGCGACTACACCTTCAAGGACGAGGAGGGCAACCTTGGCAAGAACCTCCGCGGGCAGCTGCTGGTCAAGGGGCGTTGTGTCATGAAGGGCTACTGGAACCACACCGACGCATCCGCCAAGACGATGGAGGGCGGATACCTGAACACGGGTGACGTCGCCCACGTCGACAAGGACGGCTACCTCTTCATCCACGGCCGCAGCAGCTCCATGATTGTCACATACGGTGGTGAGAAGCTCCATCCCGAGGCGATTGAGGACGCGGTCAAGCTCTCCCCGATGATTTCCGAAGCGATGGTGATAGGCGAGAAGTGCAAGAGCGTCTACGTCTGCGTCAACGTCCCCGAGGATCTTCGGAGGCAGCACTCCCCCGAGGAGCTTTCGAAGCTTCTTAAGGCCGAGGTGCAGGCGCGCACTGCAGACCTGACCTCCTACATGAAGCCGAAGGACGTGCTTCTCCTGCCTGACTTCACCGTTGCCGACGGCACGATGACCGCGACCCTTAAGATCCGGCGCCACAAGATCAAGGAGCTCTACCGTTCCGAGATTGAGGAGTTCCTCCAGAGGAATGGCGAGGAGATTGCGACGAAGAAGGATCTCAAGGTGCCCTCCAGCCGAATCGTGGAATCCCTCGGTTCTGGAGATGTCGTAATCGGAATCGACACCGATATTAAGTAGGATTCCGAAGAAGCCCCCATTTACAGACCTGGATTTCCAACGATGACCCGAGAGGAACTGCAAGCCAAGGTGTCCGCCGCAAACGAGCGTGTCGAACATCTTAGGGGGTATCTTTGACGTCGCCACCAAGCGTGAAAGGCTGGATTTACTTCAGGCCACCATGGCACGCCCCGACTTCTGGGACTCCCGCGAGAAGTCCCAGCCTGTCGTGGACGAGGTAAGCCGCCTCAAGAACACCATCGAGCCCTTCCAGGGCGTTGTCTCCCAGGCGGAGGACCTGGCCACCCTGGCTGAACTCGCCGCCGAGGAGGGGGATGCATCCCAGCTCTACGAAGAGGCGGACGGGCTGGCCAGGGAGCTCGACGCCGCCCTGGACCGGCTCGAACTGGTCAGCTTCCTCTCCGGAAAGATGGACGCGCACAACGCCATCGTCACAATCCGCGCCGGCGCCGGAGGAACAGAGTCCTGCGACTGGTGCGCGATGCTCGAGAGGATGTATGTTCACTGGATTGACAAGCACGGCTTCGGATATCTCGTGAACGACATGCAGCTTGGAGACGAGGCCGGCATCAAGACGATGACCATGACGGTCACGGGCGAGTTCGCGTACGGATACCTGAAGTGCGAAAAAGGCGTCCACAGGCTGGTGAGGATTTCACCGTTTGACGCGAACAAGCGCCGGCACACCTCCTTCTGCAGCGTCGATGTGGTGCCGCAGGTGGATGACGACATTGACATCGTCGTCAACGAGAAGGATTTGCGCATAGACACCTACCACTCTTCCGGGGCTGGCGGGCAGCACATCAACAAGACCTCCTCCGCCGTCAGAATCACCCACCTCCCCACGGGAATCGTCGTCGCCTCCCAGTCGGAGCGTTCCCAGCACCAGAACCGCGAAATCGCGATGCAGCTTCTGAAGGCCCGCCTCTACCAGATTGAGGAGGACAAGAGGACTGCCGCCATCCAGCAGGCTGACGCCGAGAAGGGCGACAACGCCTGGGGCAACCAAATCCGCTCCTACGTCCTCCAGCCGTACCAGATGGTGAAGGATCTCCGCACGGGATACGAGACCTCGAATGTCTCCGCAGTCCTTGACGGCGACCTTGACCCCTTCATCAACGCATACCTGCGCATGGGCTCCCCCGCGAAGAACTCCTTCCGCGACGAGGGATAGCCACACGTTTTTCAGTAACCGCTCCTACCCAACCCACCAGTAACACTCCTGAAAGAGGAATAATCCGAGACCATGGCCTGCTGCAAGTTCAAAGCGATTGTCAAGAAAGCGATAAACACCGTCCGTCTTCTCTCCGCCGATGGCGTCCAGAAGGCAAACTCTGGTCATCCTGGCATGCCGATGGGCAGTGCGGACTACGCCTTCACCCTCTGGTCAAAGTTCCTCCGCTTCGACCCGCAGCGTCCTGACTGGATTGGCCGCGACAGGTTCGTGCTCTCCGCCGGCCATGGCTCGATGCTCCTCTATTCGCTGCTGCACCTCTTCGGATACGATGTCACCATCGAGGATTTGAAGCAGTTCCGCCAGCTTGGCAGCAAGACCCCCGGCCATCCCGAGTACGGCCACACCCCTGGCGTCGAAGTCACCACAGGCCCCCTGGCGTCCGGACTTGCCAGCGCGGTCGGAATGGCAATCGGCCTCAAGCAGCTTGTGGCCCGCATCGGCGCCCCCCAGGAGCTCTTCAAGAACCAGAAGGTGTATGTGGTCTCCGGTGACGGATGCATCATGGAGGGCACCAGCCACGAGGCATGCTCCCTGGCAGGACACCTCAAGCTCGACAACCTGATTCTCTTCTACGATTCGAACAAGATCACCATCGAGGGCAGCACAAGCCTGGCGATGAGCGAGGACGTGGGGGCGCGCTTCGAGGCATACGGCTGGAATGTCCTCAAGATCAACGGCCAGTGCCCGAGGCAAATCGAGGCGGCAGTCACGCTGGCCCAGTCCTGCAAGGACAAGCCGACCATCATCATCGGCGAGACCACCATCGGATTCGGTTCGCCCCACCTGGCCGGCACCGCGAAGAGCCACGGCGCGCCTCTCGGGGAGGATGAGCTGAAGGCCACCAAGGCCGCCCTCGGATTCGACCCCGAGCAGTCCTTCGTCGTCCCGGAGGACGTCCGTGGATTCCTGTCCGACCGCATTGCCGAGAAGAAGGCTGACGCCGCCGAGTGGGATGCCCAGTTCGATGCCTGGAAGTCCTCGTCCCCCGACGGCGCCGCGCTTCTCGAGGCGATTTTGAGGAAGGAGATTCCCGCCGACCTGGAGGCGCGTCTGCTTGCCGCCGTCCCCGAGAAGGATGTGGCCACCCGCGCCTCCTCCGGAGCCATGATCCAGGTTGTCGCCAAGGCTGTTCCGGCGGTTGTCGGCGGCTCCGCCGACCTGGCTCCCTCCAACAACACCTACATGAAGGAGATGGGAGACTTCACGGCCGAGGACCGCGCCGGGCGCAACTTCCACTTCGGCGTCCGCGAACTCGGCATGGGGCTGGTCTGCAACGGCCTGGCACTCACCTACGCAATCCCCTTCAGCGCCACCTTCATGGTCTTCTCCGACTACATGAAGCCCGCAATCCGCCTCGCGGCAATCCAGAAGCTCCACCAGGTCTACGTCTTCACCCATGACTCATACGCCGTCGGCGAGGACGGGGCGACCCACGAGCCCATCGAGCAGCTTGCGATGTTCCGCAGCCTTCCCGGCGTGACCCTCCTGCGCCCCGCGGAATCCCACGAGGTCGCCCTCGCATGGGCATACGCGGTCCGCGCAGACCACCCCGTCATCCTCTCGCTCACCCGCCAGGCGCTTCCGAACCTGCCAGCGGAGGTGGTTGCCAGGATGGATGTCGCCAAGGGCGCATACGTGGTATCCTCCGACGAGGATTTCGAGGCGATCCTGATTGGCTCCGGCTCCGAGCTGGCGGCCTGCGTCAAGGCAGCCGAGGCGCTCCGTGCGCAGGGCAGGAAGCTCCGCGTCGTCTCGATGCCCTCCTGGGACCTTTTCGAAGCCCAGGGCGCCGAGTACAAGGAGAGCGTCCTTCCGAAGGCGTGCCGCAAGCGCGTCGCCGTCGAGGCCGCCTGCACCATGGGCTGGAGCAAATACATCGGCGACGAGGGCATGGTGATTGGCCTCGACCACTTCGGCGAGTCCGCCCCCTACAAGGCCCTTGCCGACAAGTATGGCTTCACTCCCGAGAAGGTGACCGCGGCTGTCGCCGAATATCTCGGCTAGCAGTCCGCACGGAGGAGGCAGGGCGTTCGACCTCCGGAGCCGCGCCCCGCCCCCCTTGCATATCCAACACCAATCTCTTGATTCTGGTTCAATACTATGGACTACAACGGCGTCTATATGAGTTTGATTGACTGGTTGATCCTCGTGATTCCAGTCTGCTTCGTCATTTTCATGGGATTCTTTTCGCGGCGCTATGTCCGCGGAGTCTCCGACTTCCTTGCCTGCGGCCGACTTTGCGGCAGATATGTGATCAGCATGGGCGACCTGGCCCAGGCGCTTTCGATCATCGGGCTGGTCGCATACGTCGAGGTGAAATACAAGACGGGCTTCGCCCTTTCCTACTGGTGGAAGATCCTGGCCCCCATGACCATCATGATCTCCCTCTTCGGATACTGCACATACAGGTTCCGCGAGACCCGCGCCATGAGCCTTGGGCAGTTCCTGGAAATCCGCTACAGCCGCAAGATGAGGGTCTTCGGCGCGTCCCTGCGGTCCTTTGCGGAGATGCTGGCAAACATGATCATGCCCGCAATCGCGGCGAGGTTCTTCATCCAGATGCTGAACCTGCCCCAGAAATTCACCGTCCTGGGACTCACCATCCCGACCTTTGAATTCCTGATGATCCTCTTCCTGACCCTGGCAATCCTCCTGATCTGCCTCGGAGGAACCCTCGCGCTCGTCATCACAGACACCATCCAGGGCATGCTCCTCTACCCGCTGATCTTCATCTTCGTCATATTCATCCTATGGAAGTTCTCCTGGAGCAAGGAGATCATCCCCGTCGTCACGGACAGAATCCAGGGCGAGAGCTTCATCAACCCATACGACATATCGAAGCTAAGGGACTTCAATGTCTTCACCGGCGTCGTGGTCGGCGCCTTCAACTCCCTCTTCCACGCGGCCACCTGGATTGGAGCGGGCTCCTCCACCTCCGCAAAGTCCGCCCATGAGCAGAAGATGGCCAGCATCCTGGGTTCCTGGAGAATCCTCATCGTCAACCTCTTCTCGCTGCTTATCGCAATCTGCCTTATCACCTTCCTGAACCACAAGGACTTCGCCAACGAGTCGAATGCGGTCCGCCAGCAGCTGGCAATGAGGATTTCGGAGGATGCAATCAAGGACGAGACGACCCGCGCCAAGGTGCAGGAGACCATCAGGAACATCCAGCCCGTCGAACACCAGATCGGCATCGACCCGCCCCTCTCCCAGAACGACAACATGGACACCAAGTTCCTCGCGCACATCCACCAGACCCTGAAGGAGGATGCGCGTGAACGCACAATCCAGGAGCTTGCCGCCGAAAACGGAGGCGTGCCCCTCACTGAGGAACAACTCAAGGACAGCAACATCCAGACGAAGCTGATCTACGCGGAGGGCCAGGCCAACGACACCTTCCAGCAGTGCCGCACCCTCTTCAACCAGCTGAGCCTCTCCGTCACGATGAAGGCGGTCCTGCCCGTCGGACTCTTCGGGTGCTTCTGCCTCCTGCTCTTCCTGGCGATGCTCTCCACCGACGACACGCGAATCTTCAGCGCGTCCCTCACAATCTCCCAGGATGTCATCCTGCCCTTCTTCTCGAAGGGACTGACACCGAGGCAGCACGTCTGGATGATACGCCTTGTCTCAATCGGCGTAGGCGTCTTCTTCTTCTTCGGCTCCAAGTTCATGGCGCAGCTTGACTATGTCCAGCTCTTCACCACCATGGCGGTGGCCGTCTGGAATGCGGGCTGCCCCGCGGTCATGATCTTCGGCCTCTACTGGAAGCGCGGCACCACGGCGGCCGCCTGGTCGGCGCTCATCGCCGGAATCATCGGAAGCGTCGGATACATCCTCCTCCAGAGAAACTGGGCGGACGTGGTGTACCCGTTCCTGGCCGACAACAACCTGGTTGACATGGTCGACACCTTCCTGAAGGCCATCTCCAGCCCATTCGGCGACTGGATCAAGTGGGAAATCGACCCCGTCAGGTTCCCGGTGAATGCAATCGAATACCTCTTCTTCGCCAATATCTTCACAATCCTCCTCTATGTCGTGGTCTCGCTGATCACCTGCCGCAAACCCTTCAACATGGACAGGATGCTCCATCGCGGAAAGTACTCCGACTCCGGTTCCGAACCCGTGAGAAAGTTCGACTGGAGCCCGAAGAACATCCTCAAGTCGCTGATCGGAATCACCCCGGAATACACGAGGGGAGACAAGGCAATCGCATACGGAATGTTCTTCTATTCGTTTGTCTACGAAGTCGTCATCTGCTTCATCTGCGTGGCCATCTGGAACGCCTTCTCACCATGGCCAATCGAATACTGGAGCAAGTACTTCTTCGTGGTCAGCCTCCTGGTTCCACTGCTGATCACAGGATTCACCGCAGTCTGGTTCGGAATCGGAGGAACAGTCGGACTCTTCCAACTCTTCAGGGACCTGGAAAGACGCAAGTCCTCAAATGTGCTCGATGACGGACGCGTCAGCGGAAACATCAACCTGGCCGACATCGCCAACGTCGAAAAGGTAGAGAGCGAAGAAAAGAAGGAAAAGAAGGAATAGCCGAAGTAATACGAGCCTACGCGCCGGCGTCTGCCGCCCCGCCATTGGGCGGACCAGCGCTGCGGATGCCGGCCCACTGCCCTCCTTGGCTGCCACCAGCGAAGGAGGGCAGCGGGCCTACTGTCATAAATTGTCGCATTTTGTCTCATATTGTCCCCATTCTTGCTCCCATGGCGGGTTACACGGACTTGCCGTTTCGCCGTGTCTGCCGCAGGAATGGCCTTTACTTTGGGACCACCGCCCTGATTGACGCCGGTGCGCTGGTGCACGGGAACCCCGACAGCGAGTCGATTTTGCGCCGTGGCGAGGAGGAGGAGTTTTTGCAGGTGCAGTTGCTGGGCAGCATTCCCGGCGACTTGAGAAAGTCGACCTGCATACTTCGGGAAGGCCCCTGGCACTTCGATGTCCTGGACTTCAACATGGGGTGCCCCGTGCAGAAGGTGCTCAAACGCCATGCTGGGGCGGCATTGATGCGTGACACGGCGCTTGCCGAGGAGTGCGTGAAGGCCATTCGAGGCGAATGGCCTGGCCGCATGACTGTGAAGACCCGCATTCTCGACGAGGAGGACCCCGCCCCGACCGTCGAATTTGCCCGCCGTCTTGTCTCCCTCGGGGTGGACGGGCTGGCGATTCACGGCCGCCTTGCCAGGAAGGTCTATTCAGGTCCTGTGCATGGCGCGGTCATCCGTGCCGTCCGCGACTCGGTTTCCGTGCCCGTCACGGCGAATGGCGGCGTCTTTTCATACGCGGATGCGTGCGCCCTCTCCGAGTCAAGCGGCTGCGACCGCATCATGGTGGCGCGCGGCGCACTTGGCAACCCCTGGATCTTCAAGGAGCTTCAGGAAGGCCGTCCAGTGGAGGTCTCCCGGGAGGAACGCCTTGACACGATGGAGCTCCAGCTCTCCGAGATGGTGCGGGAATATGGCGAGCATGGCGCAATGATTTTGGGACGCAAGGTGGTTTCGGGATACATCTGCGGCCACGGCTTCCCGCGCGAGCTCCGCGCAAGGGTGGTTAAGATCTCGACCTGGGAGGATTTCCAGAATCTTCTCAAGGAACTCCGGGCCTCCTGAAAAGTCTCATGGCTTGCCTCCATACGGCAGGACGGGCTCCTGCCTGGGGGTATATTACGCAAAAGCCTCCAACAGCACTATTTCCTTATGCCTGAAATTCTCTCGGTCATCCTGAAGATCGTATTCATCGTATTCTTCTTTGGATTCTGCGTATTCATCCACGAGTTCGGCCACCTGCTCGTCGCACTGTGGCAGGGCCTCCACGTCGAGACCTTCTCCGTCGGCATGGGGCCAAAGCTCTGGGGATTCAAATACAAGGGCGTCGAATATGTCATCAGCTGGCTGCCATTTGGCGGATATGTCTCCCTGCCACAATTGGATCCGACAGATACGCCAGCCACCTCCGACGGCAAGTCGCTCCCCCACGCAAAGCCATTCGCACGGGCAATGACCGCATTCGCCGGCCCCCTCTTCAACATCCTCTTCGGATTCATCCTGGCGGCAATCATGTGGGGCGCGGGACTGTGGCGCCCTACCCCGTCGACCTCGGTCCTGGTGACGGGCGTTCCCGGATACCTCCCCACCTCCGGAGGAGTCGCACCCTCCGCAAGGGTGCTGGCCATCGACGACAAGGAGCTTCCGCCGGAAGACCAGATGCGGTGGATTGACGCATGCTACGTCTTCGGGGAGACGCGCAAGGGCAAGCTCCCCGAGGAGTTGACGCTCACAGTCCTTGACGACGGACCGGACTCCACGCCGAAGACCGTGCTCGTGAGGCCGGAGGTCAACGAGGAGTGGCGCGCGGGGCTCCGCTCGGGGGACCGCATCGTAAAGGTCAACGGAAAGAGCTTCAATGGCGGCAACGACGAGTTCCGCAAGGAGTATGTCTACGGAAACACCGGGCATGTCACGCTTGAGGCAGTCCGCGACGGGGAGAGGCTTACATTCACCTACAGCCCCCAGAAGAATCCGGCGATGGAGGGGCTTGGCTTCCCCTTCTTCGAGTCCGCAAATCCCTCCCAGGTCGCCGACATCAAGGCTGACTCGCCGGCGGCCAGGGCGGGAATCCATGCCGGCGACCAGCTGCTCTCCTTCAACGGCAGGAATGTCCTCGGCCCCGTGGATTTCATCCGCGATGTCCAGCGCGCCCGCGGCACCTCCTCGGAAATCGTCGTCGCAAGGAATGGAGTGGAACTGCCCCCAATGACCCTGGAGGTCCCGGATGTCGAGAAGCTCTCCGAAAAGGAGCTGGGCATCTCCTTCTACGTGCTTGCAGTCGGAGTCGTCAAGGACTCCCCTGCCGCCAAGGCGGGAATCCAGTACGGCGACCGCTTCGTCAAGCTCCAGAGGGTCGACAAGGAGACAGGCGAGGTGGTTGCGGAGAACCCCGTCCAGGATGTCCAGGGATTCCAGGGTTTTGTAAGGAATTCCGGCGGAGACATGCTGCTTGTCACCTGCGACCGCGGCGGCAAGGAGTTCCAGACGAGCCTCGTCCCATACGAGGATCCCAGCAACCCGGGCGTCTACCTGATGGGAGTCGTCCTCAGCACCGGTCTCACAAGAAGCCTCCAGCACATCGACCCGTGGACGCAGTTTTCGGAGATCATCGGGACGACCACCCGCACGCTGGGGCTCCTCTTCGCGCCGCTTACAAGCCGCGCCAAAAGCGTCGTCACCGGCACGCCCCGCGAAGTTTCGCAGACCCAGGTCGGCGTGCGCCACATGAGCGGCCCGCTGGGCATCATCCAGGCTCTCTGGTATAAGCTGAAGAGCGAGGGATACCGGGGCGGATTCTCCTTCATCATCCTCATCACATTCTCGCTGGCGTTCATGAACCTGCTTCCACTGCCGGTGCTGGACGGAGGGCACATCGTCTTCGCGGCAATCGAGTCAATCACGCGCAGGAGAATCCCCGCCGTCTTCTTCAAATACATCTACAACACCTTCGCAATTCTGCTGATTGCGCTTATGCTCTACATCACGCTCTTCGACGGACGGCGCATCCTGAGATACTCGGGATTCTCGGCCCCAAACGGAAAGACCACCGCCCCGGAAGTCGAGGAGAATGCAGGGGAGGAACCACCCGCCGACACGGAGACGCCCCCGGAATCCCAGGAGTAGCACGAGAAGATGGCCGAAACAACGCCTACAGGAGAATTCTTCCAGGTCGCGATTGACGGACCGGCCGCCTCCGGCAAGAGCACCGCAGCCAGGCTCCTGGCTGCGCGCATCGGAGGATACTACATCAACACAGGAGACATGTACCGCACTGTCTCCTGGAAGGCACTCGCCCTCGGAATCTCGCCGGACGACGACCCGGACGCCGTCGTCAGAATGCTCGCCGACCTCGACCTGCACTACAGAATCGTCGAAGGACGGCCACTGCTCTTCCTGAACGGGACTCCCGTCAGGCAGGCGGAGATACGGTCGCCGCAGGTCGCGGCAATCGTCAGCCAGGTCGCCAGAATCCCGGGAGTCAGAAGCTGGCTCCTGGAACTCCAGCGCGAATGCAAGTCCCTTGGGCGAATCGTGATGGAGGGGCGTGACATCGCGACGGTAATCTTCCCGAATGCGAAGTTCAAGTTCTTCATCACGGCCTCGCCGCTGGAAAGGGCAAGAAGAAGGCTGGCGCAGACCGACGAGGTGACAGACGGGGCGACACTCGAGTCCGTCGCCGCAGACATCGCACGGCGGGATAAAATCGACTCGACCCGCGAGGTCGCACCGCTCAAGCCCGCCCCTGACTCCATAATCGTCCAGACAGATGGACTGGACGCCAACGAGGTCGCCGACAGGCTGGCGGAAATCGTTCTGTCCGGACATCCCTGACCAATCCCCTTACACTCCCTGCCTCCATCGCTTCGGCGAAAGAGGGCAGACACTTAAGCACGACTCCTGCAATGTGGCTTGTTCTACAACTTTGCGTATGGCTTGTGGCGACGCTGCTTTCGGCGGCATTGACCAGGGCATTCCGTGCGCGCGCCTTTGCCATGGGGCTGGTTGACCGACCCCACAGCGAGGGGCACAAGAACCATGTCCGTGCTACGGCGGTGGTTGGCGGCCTTGCCATGTGGGGTTCCTGGATTGCGCTGCTTGTGCTGGGGATAATCGGGGCGCTGCTAATCCGCGGCCTCCTTCCCGAGGGCATCCGCGTCGGACTGTCGGGGCTCTCGTCGGCAAAGTGGTCGCTCCTTGTCATTGCGCTGTGTGCGACTGCACTGGCGGTCATGGGGGCGATTGATGACCGCCGCGCGCTTGGCGCCGGCAGGAAGCTCGCCTTCCAGGTGATTGTAGCGGCAGTCACCGCCACCTTCGGCTCCAGGATTCTTGTGGGAGTGGTGCCAACCTGGATTTCATGGATCCTGACGGTCCTCTGGCTCACAACAATCATCAATGCAATGAACTTCTTCGACAACATGGACGGACTGACGGGGGGAGTCTCACTCATTGCATTCGGATTCTTCTTCGCAATCGCGGCCGTCCGCGGACAGTACTTCGTCGGACTGCTCTCCGCCCTTTCGGGTGGAGTCGTCCTAGGATTCCTCTTCTACAACTTCCCGAAGGCATCGGTCTTCATGGGCGACTGCGGGAGCCACTTCCTAGGCTATCTTCTCGGCGTCTCCTGCATCATCACAACCTTCTACCACCATGAAAACACCCCCAGCATCCTGGCGGTTTCGATCCCCCTGCTGGTGCTGGCGGTGCCGCTTCTGGATGCGGTGACGGTCGTCCTCATCCGCCTCCATCTCCACAAGCCCGTCTACGTCGGGGACAACCGCCACATCTCCCACCGCTTCGTCGCGCTGGGGCTTTCCCGGCCGAAGGCGGTCGTCGCCATCTGGCTGCTGTCCCTTCTTGCGGGGACAGGCGCCCTGGCACTCATCTGGACTCCCCCGACAATCGCATTCCTCATTCTCGCCCAAATGCTCGCAATGGTGACGCTGATCCTGCTGATTCAGCTGGGGGCGCACCCTCCCGAAGGGTAGGTAGCTCGAGACCACAGGAATCCCTCGCCCCGAGTATCCACCCCTACTAAGTTCTTATGTCAGCACATCTCCCATATTATCTGAACGAATCGATCCTTAAAGACCTCTGCCAACGGGCCATCACCGAGGATGTCGGAAGCGGGGACGCAACCACCCTGGCGGTTGTCCCGGCACAGCAGACCACGGTCGCGCATTTCATCCCCCGCCAACAGTGCGTCGTCGCAGGGCTCCCGATTCTTGAAATCCTCTTCCGCGAACTCAGCTCCGACGTGGAATTCATCCAGCACTTCCAGGATGGTGAAATCGCAAATCCAGGCGACCGCATCGCCACCGTCGAGGGCAATGCGCTCGCCATCCTTACAGGGGAGCGCACCGCACTCAACATCCTCCAGCATCTCTCCGGAATCGCGACGGTCACGCGTAAGTATGTCGAGGCACTCGGCCACGACACAAACACAAAGCTGCTGGACACGCGCAAGACAAAGCCCGGACTCCGCCTCGTCGAAAAATACGCCGTCCTCATGGGAGGCGCACAGAACCACCGCATCGGACTCTACGACCGCATCATGATCAAGGACAACCACCGCGAACTCGCACGCCGCGCTGGTGGCTCCCACTCAATCGAATACGCAGTCAAATCCTGCCGTGAAAAGTACCCGAACCTGGAAATCGAGGTTGAGGCGGACTCAATGGCGGATGTGGTCGCCGCCGCCGAGGCGGGAGTCGAATACATCCTCCTCGACAATATGACAAACGAACAAATGGCCGAGGCAATCAGACTGATTGCAGGGCGCGCAAAGACAGAAGCCTCCGGAAATATCACCCTCGAAAGACTTCCGTCACTCGCACATCTCGGCCTCGACTTCGTCTCGTCAGGCGCACTCACACACTCCGCACCCGCAGTCGATATCGGACTCGATATCCTCTAGAAAACTGGACGCCGCAGGAAACGCCCCGGAAACGGGGCGAAGCCGCAACTCCGCAACCACGCCACAGTGTCCCCATACATCGACAGCCACCTCCACCTCGGCGCACTCCGCCTCGGCAAATCGGGCGGCCAGGCACCGGAGGCGGCACTGCTCTGCGGCATAACACCCGATGACTGGGCGGAGGTCCTGGCAACCGCCGGCAGTAGCCACGGCGCCCTCACGCCAGCCATCGGAGTCCACCCGTGGCATGTCCACGAATTCCCACTGGAAAGGACAATCCGGAAACTGGAGGAGCTCCTCACGGAGAATCCCGGCGCCATCGTCGGAGAAGTCGGGTTGGACGGATGCCGGAAACGACGCGAAACCCTCGATGCGCAGAAAACCTGGCTGAAAAGGCAGCTCAATGCCGCACAACGACTGGGACGGCCAGCAATCCTGCATCTGGTCCGGTGCGTCAACGACGCACTCCCAATCCTCGAGGATTTCAAGGAGGTCAGGACACTGGCACACGGATTCCACGGAACACCACAGGAGACCAGACAACTCCTAAAACTGCCAAAAATCTTCTTCTCGCTGGGATTCGATGCCGAATGCCCAGGAAAAAACTTCCTGAAAACACTCAAATGCATCCCGCAGGACCGACTCCTCGTAGATAGCGACGCACCCTTCAGAGGACACGACACCACGGAAATCCCAAGGCTCGTCAATAGGCTGGCAGAACTCCGGGAGGAAGACCCAAGAGAACTTGAGGACGCCATCCAGCGAAATTTCAAACGATTCCTCCAGGTTGAGGAGTTACCCTGACATTCAGTGCCAAAACTGTAAAAATCATGACAATCCAGATGAAGAATCCATCCACTCCCGCATGGGATGCCCTGCAGAAGCACTTCGAGGCCACCCGCGACATCACGATTCCACAGCTCTTCGCCGACGACCCGAAGCGGGCGGAACGCTTCCATGCCGAATTCCAGGACATCTTCCTGGACTACTCGAAGAACCGCATTGACGACAAGGGCATGGAGTTGCTTTTCGCGCTGGCACGGGAGGCCGGGCTCCAGGAGAACATCGAGGCGATGTTCACAGGCGAGAAGATAAACCAGACCGAAAACAGGGCTGTTCTGCACATCGCACTGCGCAACCGGTCGAATACGCCTATCTTCGTGGACGGGGTGGACGTGATGCCCGAGGTGAACCGAGTCCTCGGCCAGATGTCGCTCTTCTGCGAAAAGGTGCGCTCCGGCGAATGGCGCGGATACACGGGCAAACGCATCCGCAATGTCGTCAACATCGGCATCGGCGGCAGCGACCTCGGCCCGAAGATGGCATGCGAGGCGCTGAAGGCATTCGGAACCCCCGAGCTCAAGTGCTTCTTCGTCTCAAACGTGGATGGATTCCATCTCTGCGATACACTGTGCGGACTCGACCCCGCGGAGACGCTCTTCATCATCGCCTCGAAGACATTCACCACCCAGGAGACGATGACCAATGCGAACAGCGCCAGAAACTGGATTCTCTCCAGCTTCGCGTCCACGGACGCAATCGCAAGGCACTTTGTCGCAGTCTCCACAAATGCCCAGGAGGTGGCACGCTTCGGCATCGACGTGGAGAACATGTTCGCATTCTGGAACTGGGTCGGAGGCAGATACTCGCTCTGCTCCGCAATCGGATTGCCGATCATGCTTCAAATCGGGCCGGAACGCTTCCTCGAAATGCTTGAGGGGCACCACGAAATGGACAACCACTTCCGCACAGCGCCCCTCGAGAGGAACCTGCCCGTCATCATGGCGCTCCTCGGCATCTGGTACAACAACTTCTACGGCGCACAATCCTACACAATCCTGCCCTACGACCAGGCAATGCACCGCTTCTCCGCACATCTCCAGCAGGTATCGATGGAGTCAAACGGAAAGTCCGTCGACCGCCAGGGCAGACGGGTCACCTGGCAGACAGGCCCCGTCATCTGGGGCGAACCCGGCACCAATAGCCAGCACTCCTTCTTCCAGCTCCTCCACCAGGGCACAAAGCTGATTCCCGCAGACTTCATCGGATTCTGCCGGTCGCAGACACCGGTCGGAGACCACCACAGGAAGCTGATGGCGAATTTCGTCGCACAGACGGAGGCGCTGGCCTTCGGCAAGTCCACGGAACAGGTGAAGGCGGAGGAGCCAGGAATCTCCGACGCACTCGCCGCCCAAAAGACCTTCGAGGGAAACCGCCCGACAAATACACTCATCGCAGACCAGCTCGACCCGCGAACCCTCGGGCACCTCATGGCCCTATATGAACACAAGATCTTCACACAGGGCGTAGTCTGGAATATCTTCTCCTTCGACCAGTGGGGAGTCCAGCTCGGAAAGGTGCTCGCAAAGAATATCCTAAAGGACTTCGCGGCGCCGGCAGGAACCCCCCTCGCACACGACCAGTCCACGTCGCAAATCATCGCACGGCTCAAGGACCGGATGTAGGGACTCCAAAGGGAGAAACGGCGTGGTCTCCGAAGAAACCCCAGCGCGGCCGCCAGAGGTGCTCCAAAGGGCTGGCTCACACGCCCCGGATGTCACAAGGGCGCTTCGGAGGATTGCGCGAAGGAGGGTGCTCGCCGATGGCGTCTGGAAAACCGTCGGGACGCTGGCCGCGCCCCTGGCAGCTGCCGCCCTCCTGGCAGGACGATTCCAGGAGGGGACGGTATTCTGGACGCTCACGGCGGCCATCCTGGCGTCACTGGCCGCACTCGCCTTCTCGCTCCGCAACGCACTGCGCCGGAACTCCCTCAGAAGTCTCTGCAAACTCTATCAGCTCGACTGCCCCGAAGATGAATGCGCATTGGACGCGGCACTCGAACTAGAGGCCGCATCCACGCAGCCCACGGACTTCCAAAGGGAATACCTCGCCCTGCTCCAGAAACGGTATCTGTCGAAGGACAGTCGTCCCCTGGACAAAAGCCCGCGGCTGCGCCCCAGGCTGAGGCTTCCGCTGCTCGCACTCTCCCTCCTGGCTCTATTCGCCCTCGGGCGCGCCGGGGCGGAAAGCTGGCGCGACTGGGGATGCACCCTCCTGGGGAAGCCCGCAATCCAAATCCGCCTCGCCGACACGCTCCTGCCTGTCCACCAGGACTTGCCGGTGGAGGCAAGGCTCCTTCGACACGCCAGTGCATCCCCTGTCTTCCTCGAAAGCGTGAGGGGAAACGACGGCACGCCACGCCGCGAGAGAATGACCCCGGCAGCCGATGGGCTCTGGAAGCTCACAATCTATGACTTGACGGAACAGACCCGACTGCGGGTCGTGACGCCCCGCGCAACCTCACGCTGGCTCGAGGTCGGAGTCTATCTCCCACCCGCACCCCTGGAGGTCTCCCTCCGCACGACTCCCCCAAAATACACGGGCAGGGAACCACGATCCTTCACGGAGTTCTCCGACATTGACGTCGTTGAAGGGGAAGTCCTCTCCGCCACGTGCAGAATGCCCGAGGGAGAACACTGGCGCCTGCAGGGGGCGGACTCCAAAAGCGCAGTCGACCCGGCCGCATTCGCCCCGGAAAGGACGACACGCTATCTCGCAATCTTCGAGAATTCACTGGAACGGAGGACGCAGACGGAGTTTGCCGTCACAGTCCATCCAGACCTGCCACCCATTGTTGAACTCATTGCGCCAAAGGAGGATGACGAGCTTCCCGCAGGCGAAACGGCTGCCCTCGCCGCAAAGGTCTCCGATGACTTCGGGGTTGCAAACGTCACACTGCACTGGACTGTCGACGATTCCCCGGAAAACATTGTGCAACTCTGGGAGGAGCCCCCAAGGCACTCTCTCGAAGTCAAGACGACACTGGATTTCGGAGATGTCACCCCCGGCCAGATTGTCACCGGATGGCTTGAGGCGACAGACAACCGCGACGGCACGCCGCCCATCGCACGAAGCACGCTCTTCTTCCTGACAGTCGTGCCGCCACGACAGGACAGCAATACGCCGCCCTCCGAACCGTCTCCAGGCGACGCGCAAAGGCACGAGGTCAATGTCGACGACCTTGTCGCAGAGTGCAAGAGACATCTCAGGGAGACCCAGACTCTCCTCAACCGGCAGCAGTATCTCACGGAGGAGGAGCTGCGGCAGTCGAGGGACGGCCTCTCAAAGGAGCTCCGCGCCCTCGCACTGGCAGTCTCGGGGCGCCAGGTCGCCATCGCAAGGAGCGCGGGCGTGCGGGAGCTTCCTCCAGAGATGCGCGACTTCTTCCTGGGCGCTGTCACGGCACTTGAATCCGCCGCCTCCCACGTCGATTCGGGAGCCATCGCCCTTTCGCGCCGACCACAAAGTTCCGCACTCTCGCTTCTGACACGGCTCTCATATCTCCTTAAGCAGAATGCGCAGATGATGGCCCAGGCCTCCGGAGGCTCCTCTGGCAAGGAGGGTGGTTCGCAGGGGGGAGAGTCCTCGCAACGCCTGGAAAAGGGGGACAGGAATTTCTCGCTGGATGAACTCCAGAAGGCCCTCGAGGAGACCCGCAGAATCCGGCAGGAACACTCCCGGCTCCTTGGCAAGGGGCTCGCGCCCGAAGACGCCCCATCCGAAAGCGACCTCCTGGCACGCATCGACATACTCGCCCCAAAGGTCGCCTCCTTCGATTCCGCAAGGGCAGCCGCCGGAAGCCTCAGGGATGCGTCCGGCGAACTCGGTGCGCTCACGCTTGCCCTGGAAAGGGAGGATGTTCCACTGGCAAAGATGCGCGGGGAACGCGCCCTGGCGAGCCTGCTTGCCGCAGAGGGACAGCTGGAGGAGGCACTCCGGAAGGAGGCACGGACACAGCTGGAGCGAATGTCGGAACTCGCATCGCAGCTGGCCTCCCGGCAGCACTCGGAGGCCGCATCTTCCAAAGCCAACGCACAGGGGGAAACCCCGAATGCCAATGAAAAGGCGGCCGCCAAAAGCCGCCAGGATTCCCTCAGACAGGAATTCCAACGCCTGCGCGAGGAGACTTCATCCACGCTGGCAAGCCTCTCCCGAAACTACCCAGAGGCCGCATCTTCACTCACAAGGGCAATGGATTCCGCAATGGCCGAAGCCGCGCAAAACGCACAGACACGCGCATCGAATGCACTGCTCTATGGACGCTTCGACCGCGCCGCCAAAAGCCAAGGCGAGGCCGCGGATGCCATCGAGCACTTCGCTCGTGAACTTGACGAAGCATCCTCAGCAATCCCACGCTTCAACTCCGAGGAATTGATGCAGGCGCTCGAAAGCCTCCAGGAACTCGCGGAGATGGCCGCCAGCGCAACCACCCCGGAAGAACTCGGCGCCGCACGCGAAGCCGCATCCTCCACCCTGAAATCATACGGAAGGGAGTTCGGACTGGAGGAGCTGACCGCACTCGGACAGGATGTCGCCGCAAACGCCCGCGACCGCGAGGAACTCCTCCAAAGACTCGACGAGGCCGCATACGCCCTGCGGACACAGCTGGAAAGGCTCCGGCGCAATGACCCGGAGGCAACTCTCCGAAAATCCACGCCACTGCCACGAAAGTTCCGCCCCCAGACCCAGGAGTACTTCCGACAGCTTATGCAGGAGTAAAGTACCCGGCCAGGCACTCCCGCCTACAAACACAGGAAAGGATAGAAGACAAATGAACAAAATCGCGACTCTCCTTGCACTTGTCTGCACATTCACAATCACCGCATTCTCCGCAGAATATGTCCTTGACAATACACCGGAACTGACAAAGAAGCTCGAGGCTTCGGTGGAGACCGCGTCAAAGGAATTCAATTTCGCAATCAGGGGAATCGCACGGAAAAGACTCCGCCAGACTACAAAGCCATACGATACCCTCCGGCTCGATGTCAATGGAGATACGGTCCTCTTCGAAAGAAACGGGAAAGACCCCGTCACCGCCACCGTCAATGGCGACGCCGTCCCATGGCTCAAGGACTATATGATCTCCTTCACAAGACGCGACACCGACAACGCACTCGTCCAAAAGTTCGCAGCCGAGGACGGAGACCGCGAAAATGTCTATCGATTCGACAACGATGCAAGACTGCTCTTCATCGATGTCAAAATCATCAGCCCTAAACTCGACAAGCCTGTCACATTCACACTCCAATACAAGGAAAAATCCAGGTAGGGGAGACGCATCCCGCGACATGGCACCCGTCATGGTGGGACGCCTGCATAGTCCCACGGCGTGGCAAATGGCGACTAGGGACGCTTGATGGCTCGGCGACGCGGGACAACCTGGCGTTTCAATGCAAAAAAGTTATAACCTGTTTATTTTCAACAGGTTATAATATGCAGCCCCAAGGCGGATTCGCCGTCCACGGCGTGGCAGCCCGTGGACTTTGGTGATACCTGCCCCGCCCAGTCACGATTCAATAAGAAGGAATGGTCGTGAAGGATTCGGCAGTTGCTGACGTAATCCGGAGGAATTCCAGGATTGTTTTGAACAGCCCCTGCAGATTGCCGCCCTCATTCTATTCCAGCTCGAACTCGTATAGCTGCGGATTCCGTCCCTGGAACTCCATGCGCACCTTCACCGTGCGCAGAACGGTTCCGAAATCCAGCTTCAGGGAGTACTTTTCCTCTGTGCGCACTGCGGAGGGCTCCACCCACTTTCCGAACTTCCAGATCAGGAAGCGCATTCCCTGCAGCTGGCTGCCATAAATCCTGGCCTGGGAGAACTGCGGCACCTCCTCAAGATTGAAAGCCATCTCGTACCACAGGGCGCCTTCCACATCCCTGGGATACCAGGCGGCCACCTCGATGTTGCCGTCGAAGAGTTTGTCCTGCTGCTCCATGGGGGTCTGCCAGTCGTAGGGTTTGCTGGGCGGGCAGCTGGTCTCCACCTGTCGGCCGTGCCCGAAGAGGAGGTTTCCCCGATGGATGCGGGCGAACTCAGCACGGTCTATCTGCCTACGGAGTTCCTGCTCCGTAGGCAGACCTTCGTCCATCTTTTCCGAAGTCAGCAGCCACACGTCGTAGGGTTTCAGCGCCAGCGTGACCCGACCATCATCCGGCGTCACCTCCTGCCCGCGGCGGAAGGCGAAGAGCCTGGGAAGCTCCGTTTCAAAGGAGAACTCCCGTTCCTCGGGGAAGACGTTCACCACCACGTAGAGGGATTTCCCCCCTTTCCGGAAGAGCCGCCCCTCGTCGCCGGCAAGCCTGTGTTGCACGGGTGCTGTCAGCATCTCCTCCAGGCGCTCCAGGGAGCGATACAGGAAGTCGCATCCCAGGTCCAGCCCGGGACGCGATGCGTGGTCGTACCAGATGAACGGCGTCACGCCCCGGCCGCCGTGGACTACGCTGGACCAGATCGAGGCGTTGGTTTCATCGAAGGTTGGATAGTCCGCATAGACGTTGTTGAAGCCGTATGTGAAGACCTGTGGGGTCAGCAGCAGTGCCTTGTCGGTCCGTTTCAGCGCTTCCACGGAGGCGCACGTGTCCCTTAGCCTGGACACAGGCACCCGGAGGAACCGATGCCCGTCATCGGAGACCTCGGGATTCAGGTAGGGATGGGGATTCAGAATGTCGGCGCATTCGGCATAGCGGACAGGCTCCCGGGTGATGATCATGACAAGCCTGCCGGGATCCTGGCGCTTCAGCTCACGATAGAGGTGCCGCAGGTAGACGGGGGAGATTCCGCGGCACTCCGGCTCGTCGCAGAGGTAGTAGCAGAAGAGTGGCGAGTCGCGGCTGGTCTCCACCATCCGGGACATTGCATCCAGGACGCGCCGAGAGGGTTCCCGGTCGAAGACCATCTCCTCGGCTTCCACGTCCCAGCCGCAGAAGCGGCCGGGCTCCATGTTTATCCACCCGTGGAAATTGACTGGCTGTTTCGATTCGGGCGTGGGACAGCGTTCCTCGAAGGCCGCCGAGGTAATCCATCCCGGACCGCCGTACCATCCACGGAGCCACGTCGGCCGCCCGTCCACCACGACCTGCCCGTCGCGGATCCATGCGCGGGCGTCGGGAACATGGCGCACCGTCCGGGAGACATCCAGGCAGGAGACAGGGATGTCGCCGGACAGCGCCGAGACATCCACGTCGAATTCAGCTCTACCGTCCTCCACCGCCAACGGGTATTCCGTTCCCGCCACAGTCAGGGTCACCCGCTCCAGGTCCGGAGGCACGCTGACGCTTCCCTGCAGGCGGCTGGCCTCCTCTCCGGGGTAGAAGTTCCCCGCAAACTGGGGGGAGGTGAAGCGGATGGAAACCGCCTCCGCCTCCACCAGCACCGGATACCGGCGGCGAGCCACCGTCGCGCCAGCTGCATCCAGGAGAGCCAGTACCACGGGAATCCTACCCTCCTTCTCGAAGGAGAAGGGCATCTCAACCTGGTTCGCGCCCGGGGAGAGCCGGGTCTCCACAGAGACCCCATCCACCAGGAGCGTATAGCGCCCTGCCCCGGCAGTTCCCAGCCATACATCCACCGACAGTCTTCCGGCCAGACGACCGTCCCTTGCGCTGGCGAACTTGAAGGTCGCGCGTTCCACGCGCAAATCCATGGCGGCGAGCTTCTCCGGGATGCCAGAGAGACGATGGAATCCAGACACCTCGTGATTGTCGCTCTTCAGCGGTGCCCAGGAGGTGTTCTCAGCCGGTCGGCCGTCCTGGCGCTGCGGCTCGTAGCGCGCGAAATTCACCGCCCACCGGGACTGCCATTCAGAGGCCGGAGTCATGTAGAAGGCCTCCAGGGGAATGCGTATCTCCAGTGTCCAGAAGCCCTCGCCACGGCCAGTGGACACATCCAGCAGGGGCATGTAGGGATCGGGGCGGGTATTTCCCGACTCCTCGTAATACTGCATCCAGACAGCTCCACCCGCCGTAATGGCGAACTGATAGTATTTGTCGCCGCCTGCCGTGGGGGCGAAGAAGAGTTCCAGCAGGCTGTCGCACCACACATTCGTGTATGTTCCGGGGGGAAGTGTGGCCACGGGGGGCAAGGCGTCCCAGCACACCGCGCCCACATAGATGCCGGTGGTGTCCGCCAGGACGCGCACATCCGTCGGGCACTGGACCTGCGCCAGGCCTGTGGCGGCCAGCTGTGAGAAGCCCGACAGCAGCGACGCGGACTGCCAGCAGGGCTCGTCCAAACGACCGTCCAGACAAATGCCTTCCGGACGTCCCACGGCGAAGTCCGCTGCAAGAAGGGATGCGGCGAGAAGGGAAAGGATGAGGGAGAAGAGTGTCCTGCGCATGCTGATGATGTGGGAGTCAGAGATTTTATACGGGGCGGGCATACGTAGTCGCCCCTACTTCCAAAGATCCTTTGGGAGGGCAGTCCAGACGGGAGTCTTCAGACTGCCGCCAAGCACCATGGCCTTCAGCATCAGCTTGCCCGTTCCTTCGTAACCGGCTACGGGAAGCCTGCCAGTCCACTCCACCGGATTGGCCTCATCCGTGGGATAGAGCTGCAGCGTGTCGGCGCCGCCAAGACGGACGCGCTTCATTCCGTAGGCGTCGTAGAAGCTGACCGAGACGTCCTCGGCGGGCTTCTCCAGGTGCGCGGTGACCGCCAGGGAGCCGTCCTCTTCCAAAGAAGCCTCCAGGTAGTATTCTGGAACACGCACCAGTTTCAGATATTTGAAGTTGGAGACAAGGCCGTGGCTGTCGATGCGCAGGAAGGTGACCTTGTCATTCGCTGGCAGCCGCACGGCGAAAAGGCCCGGCATGGGGTTGGATACCATGTTCACCAGTCCGCCCTTGATGTCCAGCCCCACATATCCCGGCAGGGTCTCGAAGGACTCCAGCTCGAAGACCAGCCATAGCCCGTCCTCCGGAGTCTCCACATAGCGCCCTCCATCATGGGAGTCGCCGTCATGGGTCAGCGAGAAGCCCCCGCGGGGTCTTTCCCGCAGTTTCAGGCCTCCGTCCCAACCAGTGATCTGCCGACCGTCCTCCAGCCATATCGTGTTCTCATTGGGATGGAGCAGAAACTCGGCAGGAGCGGACACGACGAAGGCCAGAAGACCCAGAAGAGCCAGGGCGCGGAATCTCATGTGGATGCGTTAGACAGGTGGATTGTTGACGGGGCGCCGCGGTGCTACTGGCGGAAGCCAACACACAGGCGGATGAACATGAAATAGTTCACGTACGGAGTGCCGTAGAGGTCGCTGTCGAAGCTGCGGCAGCAGTACTCGTTGGCACGGAGAGCACCGGCGTGCCCGTCGCTGAAGGCGAAATTGCAGGCGGCCATGTCGTTGAGCCAGCCGCCCTGCTCGACGGCTCCGCCCACCATCTTGGAGGGAATGTAGTCACCGCCTTCGCCGCCACCGTGGCGAAACTTCATGTTGTCGTCGTATTCAATGCCGTAATGGTAAAGTCTGCCGTTGTCCATGATGTGAATCGCCTCGCTGGGGGCGATCAGGGTGGAGTCCTTGCGGACGATTCCGATGCGCTTTTCCCAAGGGTTGGAGTCGTTGGCCTTGCTGCCGTCGCCGCTGAGCAGCATATTCACGGCATAGTGGCTGTAGCTGAACTTCCCCTCGCCGTAGTCGCCGTGGCCGACGCCCTCCATGGGGCAGGTGTACATGGCCTGCTTGGCCTTGGCGTTGGAGGCACTCCAGCCGTAATAGCCGTCCTCAAGAAGCGCCAGCCAGTCGTTGGCGACCTGGCCATCCATGGTGGCAGGAAGAATGTACCCGTCATTGTCGTCACTGTAGATTGCGGCCTTCAGACCAATCTGCTTCAGGTTGTTCACACAACTGATGTCCCTGGCCTTGGCACGGGCCTTGGACAACGCCGGCAACAACATGGACGCAAGAATCGCGATGATGGCAATCACCACGAGAAGCTCAATGAGAGTGAAGAGGGACTTCTTCATTTGGATTCTCTCCTTCTTGGTTGGGAATTCGAATATGGTCGGAAAAATGCTGGGGAAAACAAGTTGCGCCTGGTAGTGGATTGTCCACTTACAAGACGATCTGTCGATGCCTAAATTCGGTTTACACATATATTTTACATAAATAATCCAATATAATCAAGCCATTTCAGGGAAAAAACATACAAATGTGGATAATCTGCTTTTTGAAAGAATGGCTTGCGCTTTTTGGAAACGCGTTAGATTAAGGTCCTGACGGGGGGAGCTGTGGAAGATTCCGCGTTTCTTGTGTGGTCGAGTAGGATGTGAAGGAGAATGTATTTCATGGAGAAGGCAAGGAAGACGAAGGAGGAGATTCTTTCGGTGTTGCTGCGGGAGCTGGAGGAGGGGAAATACCCGGTGGGGAGCCGTTTCCCGTCGGAGTACGACCTGGCGATCCGCTTTGACGTCAGTCGTCTGACCACCAACAAGGCCGTGGCGGCATTGGTGACGGCGGGTCGTCTGTCGCGTGGCCGTCGGGGAGCGGGCACCACGGTGCGGCAGGCGGAACTCTTTCCCAAGGGGCGTCTGCTCTACCTGGGGCGCATGGACCACGCCTTCTTCTCCATGATTCTTGAGGGCGCCACCGCCGCCGCCTTCGCCCGGGGATACCTGGTAAGCGCCATTTGCCCCAACGTCGAGCGCCTCAACGGGCTTCTGGCTAAGGTCAACGCCTCCGATGAATTCCAGGGGATCGTCTCTTGCAACTACGACTGCTTCGACATCCTGTGCCCCAGGATTCCAGTGATCTACGTGGACATGTGCGACCCGGCGTACCACCAGGAAATCAGCTACGTGGCCAGCGAGAACGAGAAGGGGGCCTTCTGCATTGTGGAGGAACTCCACCGACGGGGATACCGGGACATGGTTGTCTACGGAGGCGCAAACGATGTCAACAACAACTGCCATCATCGCCTCCAGGGATATCTGAAGGCATTCCGCAAACTGGGGTTCGCCGACGCCGAGAAGCGACTCTTCCTTGGAACACGAAGCGACCGCTTTGACGCAGCGGAACGCCTCCGGGAAATGCTGGCGGCATTCCCGCATCTGGACGCCATCGTCACCACTACCGACAATCTCTCCGTGCGAATCTGCGATGCCATGGCGGAAGCCGGCATCCCCCGTCCGGAAAAGGTGCTGGTCACAGGATACGGCAATGTGACCGGACTGGCCGACGGATACCGCATCCCCTCCGTGGAGCAGCAACCCTTCCACCTGGGAGCCACCGCCTGCAATCTATTGCTGAACCACCTGGAGGACGAGGCGGCTCCATGGCCCGTGCTGCAGTATGTGAACACCGAACCGGTCAACCTGCACTACGCCCCCGTAAAAGCATAGTGGCCGCCACGCAAAGGGGTATTCGGGCAACCTGCAGGATTTCATGGAATTAACAGCGCGGACCGATTGGGCGTGGCGGGCGCACGCAGTGCGGCAGTCGGGACGAACGCCTTATGCCGTGAAGTCCACTTTGACAAAAACCGAGGGTCGCCTCTTATAGGCGCGGGCCTCTTCCAGACCACCCCCTTGGCTTCAACGCAGTAGCCAGTCCAGGACATTGAGTTTCCGTATGCCATTGAAGTCGTCCGACGGATCCTCGTCCAGTGTCAGCAGGGTCTTCGGGTAGTTGTCGTGGATTTTCTGAAGCGGTGCAAGTTCGCGCCGAAGCGTCTCGGGGTCACGCACAGTCGCCGCAACCTGGTAGTATTCCGTTCCGTTGGCATTCTCCGCCACGAAATCGACCTCAAGGGAACCGACCTTGCCTACGCGAACCTTGGCGCCGCGACGAAGCAGTTCCAGGAAGACGACGTTCTCAAGGACATGGCCGACATCCTGTGAATGCCCTGACAGGAGATGTCGGCGGAGGCCAGGATCCACCACGTAGTGCTTCTCCAGCGTCTTCAGCAATTGCTTCCCCTTCACATCGTACCTTTCCGCCTTGTAGATGAGGAAACTCTCCAGCAGCGCGTCCAGATACCTTTCGATTGTCCTCGAATCCGACTTGCGCCCGTCAGATGTCAGCGTGCCGGCAATCCGCCGCGTCGAGAGCTCACAGCCGATGCTGTCAAACACGAATCTCGCAACGCTGTCCAGCATCAGAGGGTTTTGACCAGTGACGAAACGGCCTCTTGGGTATCTTTTCTCTTAAGCAAAACACTCGTTGTATGGGAAAGCAGCTGGATTCCAGCGAAGGATGCCTAGACGCATATTGGGAAAAGCTGTTCTCGAAGAGTCTGCCCGATGCCCATGGCCTCTTCGTCACTGACGTCGCATGGAAACAACGGGACACAACACCCGCCCCATGAAATCATGAACCGGCCATCCACCTGCCGACAACGCAATAGCCAGTTCCCCTTCTCCGAAGCACGGGGAAACACGAGGTCGTCCTTCGTGCGCTATTGCATACTCCGGACGACCGGGGGACTGGAAGACGGACCTTTCCTAGCGTTCAGCGATTATCGTCAGCAATTCGGTCTGGCGGATGGCGTGGTGGCGGATTTCGCCGATGTGGGATGCAAGTTCTCCGATTCCCAGCATGATAATTCCCCAGAAGAAGGCGCCTAAAGGTGCTAGGAGGAGAAAGCCATTTCCCACTAGGCAGACCGCGACAAAAAGAAGGACAGTCGCGATGAAGTCGAGTATGGCCAGGAATTTGAATACCTGGGCAATGATTGGAGGGCTGAATTTCCTGGCGGGTGGAATCGCCGATTTCACTGTTTTCCCCTTCGGTTCATCGTTCATTTCAGGTGCAGGCGAGCTTCCCGGAAGCACGGGCGGCTTGGGCGGCGCAGGCGGAACCTGCGTGGTCTGCGAGGACTTCGCGCCAGGTCCGACTACGCTCATGTCGATGACGAACTCATGGCCGCATCTCTCGCATATCGTGTGGGCTCCCTCCGGGAACTCGTCGAGGTCGTACGTCTCCTCACAGAACGGACAGTGGATCTGAACAGTCATCTTCGTGTGTCTCCATCTTGCTTGGCTTTATGGATAATCCTCCCAATGCGGAAGGGACGGAATGGACCTGACTCTATTTCACCATCTTTCTGTTCCGCACCCGCATGGCGCTGTAACACAGAATACCACAGGTTCTTCTCATGCCCGCGGACGTGGCCTTGATGGCAACGCAGTTGTCCGCGGCGATGCCCATGGCGGACCCCGTCGCGAAGGCGTCCTGGTTGGCGGCGAGATATTGGAATTCCCAGTTGTACTTCTCCGTCTGGTGCTTGATGCGCTCCTTGACATCGGAGGAGGAGAACTTCCTGCTGGCGTTCTCGAAGCCGTCGGTGATGATCACCATCAACACATTCTCGGGACGGTCCTCCTCCTTCATTGCGGCGAACTCCTGCCCCAGCGTGTCGATGGCAGTGCAAACGGCGTCGTTCAGGGCGGTGCAGCCGGAGCAAGTGTAGCGAGCCATCAGGTCGTCGGAGAAGGAGGCGAGGTCAACATGCTCCACGATCCGCCTGACCTCGCCGGAGAACTGGTAGATGTCGAGCACCGTCTTCCCCTCGGCGGCCTTCTGGGCCTTGATGAAGGAGTTGAAGCTTCCCTTGGTGTCGTCCTCGATGTCGCTCATGGAACCGGATGCGTCCAGGACGATGCAGATGTGCGTGTAGTCTTTCATGGGTCTTCCTCCTATCTTGTTGTCGGGTGGATGCTTTCGCCTGTCTACGTGAAGCGGGCCTCAAGGCCTAGTGGGCCGCTCCCCAAGAACTCCAGTTGTTTCCGCCTATAGTCTTATTGTAATCCAGAGCATAGGACAAAACGAGGACGCATCAAAGGAAGTCTTGAAAATATCCCGAAAAAACATTTTTCCAGCCAGGGATTTACATGGCTTTTCCTTCTATTATATTTTCGACACGGCCATAATCATGCCGCGTAATTCCCACTCCATTTCCTGCGCCGCACGGACCGGCATACGCTTGCATATATTCCTGCCAGCCATGAACACTCCCTTCAGAGCCGTACAACAATGGAGCTTTCGCCTCCCGCACGTAAGGGCGTTGTTTTGCTGCAATGCATAGGCCAAAAGAAGGACGCAACTTTGATTAATGCGGAATTTGCCCGCCGTATGGGGAACTGGCTGTATCTTATTTGCGAATCTGTCGGAAAACAAATTGAATCGCCAGCAGGCATAGGCCATAACGCGGCCGCAACAGAAGGAGAAGACGCAATGGAAGAACGGGAGAAGATTCCCTCCAAGTCCGATTTCGTGGTGTCAAGGAAGCAGATCAGGCGCATGGCCCGCATCGTGGCACTCCTCAAGAAGGGGGACTGCACGATGTCAGACTTCCTCAGGGACCTGGACGACGCGACGAACCGCGGCACGAGCGACATCACCTGCGCCTCGCGAACCCTTCGCCGCGACATCGAAATCCTGAAGAAGGAGTACAACTGCCCAATGGACTATGACCGCTCCGGCCACTGCTATACATTGTACAACAAGACATGGAACTTCACGGTGCCGACGGTGATGAACGACAGCGAGCTCCTTGCCGTCGTCATCGGAGGAAAGTTCTCGAAGGACATCCTGCCACCGTCCATCAGCCGAAGTGTGGAGGACGCGGTGGACGAGGTCATCCGAAGCAACAGCACAGACTCCTTCCTCTCCAGCGGACGCATCGCGTCCCTGAAGATTCTGACCAACGCGGGGGACGATGTCTCCGACGAGGTGTTCGGCGTGGTATTCTACGCCTGGCGGACCTGCCGCAGGCTGCTGGTGGACTACCGGAACATGCGGGACGAACGCTCGGCGCGGGTGATAGAGCCACACGCGCTCGTCTTCTACGATATGCAGTGGAGCATCCGGGCCAGATGCCCCGACAACGGAAATTGGCTCACCTTCCTCGTCAGCCGCATCGACCGTGCGTACGCCCAGGAGGAACACTTCGTCCCGGACACGAAGGAGATCAATTCCATAACCTCCGACAACTACTACCGGTTCCCCGCCGACTGCGGCGTCCGCATCCGGATGAACCGGCAGGGACTCCAGTTCGCAAAGGCGCATCCCCTCCGCTCCACACAAACCGTGACGGCAAAGGACATGGACACCTTCGTGCTTTCCATCCCCGAGGTCTCCTGCGAGGAGATGCTCCGCTGGACGCTCTCACAGGTCCCAGGGGACGCCATACCCATCGAGCCACCAAAGATGGTGGACGCCTTCCGGGACGCCCTGGACAGGATGCGGGCAATGTGCCCGTAGCCTGCAAGCCTGAACAGGACGGACGCCGCCTGTGGACGTCACTCACAAAGCTTGAACAAGGAGATGGCGCCTGCCAGGTGTTTTTCAATGGCATAGTTCAAAGTTGGTGGAAAAGTCGAGCAAGTTTGAACTAGAATGGCACCGCAATGCCTTCAGCCGCTTTGCCGATGGCTCGTCTGCATCAAGACAGGGATGGTTTTTCCCACCCAATCATATTTTCGTGTGTTTCGTGTGTTTCGTGGTTCAAAATATTCCCAGACTTCGTGTCCATTCGTGGTCCAGACCCGCGGGATTTCGTAAAAAATCGGGCTTCTGGCGAGACGGAACTATCTTCCCTGAATATATTAAATCGGCAATGGACCCAAAGAGGGTTTTCAAGCAAAACAGCAACCCTGCAACAAGGATAAATTCGCTATGGTGAACGAGTGCATTGCCAAGTTTATGGAGTCATTTCCCCACGAGGCGCTGACCTTCAATGACGTCTCGCTGGAGGTTTATTACGCGGACTTTCTGCCTGGCGAGGCTTCCACCGCCTCCCAGTTCAGCCGCAACATCTCCGTCAACCTCCCCTTCATCTCGGCGGCCATGGATACCGTGACCGAGCACCAGATGGCCATCGCAATGGCAAAGCTGGGAGGCCTGGGAGTCATCCACAAGAACCTCCCCCCCGCAAAGCAGGCGGCGGAGGCGGCGGCCGTCAAGCACTACCTCAACGGCATGATCGAGAAACCCGTGACCTTCCTCAAAACCCAGAAGGTATACGAAATCATCGCGGAACGCACGAGCAAGGACTATAAGTTCAGCGGATTCCCAATCGTGGACGAAAACGGGAAGCTCTGCGGGCTCTTCACCCACAGGGACCTAAAGTTCATCACCGACTACGACGTCCCCGTCGAAGAGGTCATGACCACCAGCCTCGTAACCGCCCCGAAGGGGACGGACATGAACGCGGCGCTGAAGACGATGCTCTCGAACAAGGTCGGAAAGCTGCCGCTGGTTGACGAGGAGGGGCGTCTCGCCGGACTCTACAGCCTCCAGGATGTCAGGACGCTCATCGACAAGATGGAGCCAAACTACAACCGCGACTCCCTCCACCGCCTGCGCGTCGCCGCCGCCGTCGGAATCTACGACGAGGAACGCATCGAGGCGCTGGTGCGCGCCGGAACCGACGCGCTGATCGTCGACTCCGCACACGGGCACTCCAAGAATGTCATGGAGACCGTCAGGGAAATCAAGCGCCAGTATCCCCAGGTCGACGTGGTCGCGGGAAATGTCTGCACCTCGGAAGGCGCCAAGGCAATGCTTGAATGCGGCGCCGACGCAGTGAAGGTGGGCATCGGCCCAGGTTCAATCTGCACCACGCGGGTCGTCGCCGGCGTCGGAATCCCGCAGCTCACCGCAATCTACAATGCCTACAAGGCCGTGGGAGACGAAATCCCGATCATCGCCGACGGGGGCATCGCCCACTCGGGCGACATCGCGAAGGCGCTGGCGGTCGGCGCGCGCACGGTCATGATGGGTTCCGCCCTGGCCGGCACCGAGGAATGCCCCGGCGAACGCATCCTCCACCAGGGACGCACATACGTCATCTACAGGGGCATGGGTTCGCTTGACGCAATGCGCCACGGCAAGGGCTCCCGCGAACGCTACGGCGTCTCCGCCGAAACCTCCGAGACCCGCCTCGTCCCCCAGGGCGTCGAGGGCATGCTTCCCTTCCGGGGCTCCGTCGCCGACGTGGTCAACCAATACGCCGGCGGCCTGAAATTCTCGCTGGGCTACCTCGGGGCGCGCACAATCCCCGAACTCCAGAAGCACGCGCGGTTCTGGCGCGTCAGCGCCTCTGGCCTCCAGGAGGCCCATCCCCACAACGTCATCATGCAGAAGGACGCCCCGAACTACTCGGCGTCCTGACGCCAAAACCCAAAACGCGACATGCTCCGCCGCCATGTACAATCCTTGGAAGATGGTTGCTTCCGTGGGAAAAAGTCATGGTGGCGGAAATATTTTTTGCGTTTTCGCCTTGAATTGCGCCGTATAAAAGATATGTTAGTCGGCAATACTGTCAACCAACCACTTGCAGTAGGGGCGGTCGCGTCTCCGCATTCCACCCCCTGCACCAGTTCCGGGCTTCCCTGGGACATCCTGTAGCAATGGCAAAAAACGAAAGATTCCTAACCGTAGATATTGGCGCGGCGGCGATCAAGCTGGGCGAATTCGAGTTCGACCAGGCCGGCGAAGTGCAGATGACCGCGTTTGCCCACAGGGAATACGAGGAGGAGCTCTCCGAAGAGAACCGTATTGGCGTAATCGAGGGCGTCCTCAGGCAGATGATCCTCGAGGCGGACATCCATACGCAGCGGACGATGCTCTCAATCTCCGGGCAGAACGCCCTCATCCGCTTCGGGCAAATCAACAACTACAAGAACGACAAGAAGCAAATCCGCCAGCTGGCAGAGTTCGAGGCGAAGAGAAACATCCCCTTCGCCCAGGACGAAATCATCATGGACTTCCAGCTGATAGCCGGAACCGAAAACGAAGAGGGCGCAATGGACACCCTCGACGTCCTCTCGGTCGTCGTCAAAAAGGATATCGTTGAACAGATCGTCCAGGCTGTCCGGAAGGTCGGACTCTCCCCGCAGCTGGTCGACATCGCGCCCATCGCATGCTACAACGCGGCACGCGCAAACGGACTCGGAATGAATGGGTGCGACATGGTGATCTCCATCGGCGGACGGACCACAAACCTCCTCTTCCTGGAGGGAGACAAGTTCTTCGCACGAACAATCCCCATCGCCGGACACACCATCACCCAGCAGATTGCACGGAAGTTCTCCATCGGGCAGCCTGAGGCCGAAGAGCTCAAGCGACGCCACGGTTTCGTCGCAAAGACCGATGAAGACACCGGCACCGAGGCCAGCGGCGACGTGGCGAAGATCGTCCGCAACGTCATGCGGCGGCTCTACGGCGAAATCTCCCGTTCGATTTCCATCTACAAGGCACAGCAGCACGGCAGCGACCCGGTCAAGATCTACCTGACGGGCGGCACCACGATCCTGACCTACTGCGACCAGTTCTTCTCCGAGAAATTCGGCCTCCCCGTCGAGTATCTCAACCCGCTTGGATGCATGTTCCTGGTCCACGGGCTGGACAGGCAGCGCCTCTCCGAAGTCGCGCACACCTTCTCCGAGGTCATCGGCCTCGCAATGCGCTACTCGCGCACCTGCCCCGTCGAAATCAACCTCCTCCCGAAGGAAATCGCCCAGCTGCAGTCGCTGGTCTACAAGAAGCCGTATTTCATCGCTTCGATGTTCACAGTGCTGGTGATGTTCTTCATAATCCAGCAGACGATGATTTCGGGGCACAAGGAGGCGAAGAAGCAGCTTGAGAGCTACTCCTCGGTGCGCAAGACATACGAGCCGGCCTACAATGAAATCAAGAAGGCCTTGGGAGAGGTGGACGAAGCCTTGTCGCAGCTCAGCGAGCTGAACGCCTTCCTGATGCAGCGCACCCAGTGGCCGCTGGTCCTAGAGGAGATCTTCCGCGCCAAGCCGGACAATGTCTGGATCGACTCCATCGAGCCTATCTTCGGCGAAACCACCGCCATCGAGCGAACCAGCGTCGTCGAGGAGGAGGAAGGCGCCATGGGCGGCGGGGACGACATGTTCAGCATGGGTTCCTCCATGAGCGGCGGAAGCGGCGGCATGGGCGGCGACATGATGGGAATGGGCGGTTCCGGAAGCGGACTGCCCTCGCTGACCACCATCGGAGGCCTGATTATCCAGGCGCATACAATCACACCCTACGGCGCGAACTTCGGGAGGGACCCACAGCTGGCCCCCGAGCCGAAGTACCCCTTCGAAGTCCCTGAAAAGGAGGAGGAGCCCACCGAAGAGGTGGTCGTCGACGAGATGGGCAACGAGACCACCGTCCAGAAGGACGAGTCCCACCTCGACCAGTCGGGCGAGCTTCTCTTTGTGAGAAACCTCAGGAAGTCGAAGCTCTTCAGCAACGAAGAGGGATTCACCGACATCGTCACCAGTTCCAAGAACCCCTATCTTGAGAACGGAGTCGATTTCGAGGTCCAGGTGAAGTTCAACGTCGTCCTGGAGGCGTATCCCTGGAGCGAGGCCAAAACCACGAGCGGCGGCATGGGTTCGTCCATGAGGGGCTCGGGCTACTAGAGAGCTGCCAAACACACTCATCCCCCTGACCATGAATATTATCAGAAAACACTGGGGCATCCTGCTCTGCGGAATCGTCTTCCTCGGACTACTGGGATACCTGCTCTTCAGCACCTTCAAGGAACGCCAGGCATACGCGGCGACCCAGGCATCCATCCAGGAACAGCAAAACTGGTTCAAGAATGTCAACAAGGACGGCTGGCGAATCAAGAAATCCAGCAACGGCGAGCTTGAGAACGCATCCATCGCCGAACGCAACCGCGAGATGACCGTCGGACGCTACCAGGAGGTCACCGAAGACCTCTACAGGCGCTATGCAATCAACCCCGAACTCCCCCCGAACGCATCCCGCGCAAGGGAGATGCTCGACCAGCAGCTCGGCGCAATCACCGACCTGGCTCTGGGCACGTACAGGATCAACTTCGGCGGAACCATCGGCGGAAAACTCGCTGAAATCAACCAGTCCGACGGACTCCTCACACAGAAGGACTACCTCCCAATCTTCAGGCAGCTCCAAATCTACAGCGAACTCATCCGGCATATCGGACGGGCGGGAATCAAGAACGTCACCGCTCTCGACTTCCCAAGGTCACTCCAGGTCGAGGAGGGAAGCGGATACACGATCACGCCAATCACACTCACGGTGGAGGGAACCTCGAAGATGATCCAGACGCTCATCAACAACCTCTCCTCGGACAGGCACATGCTCTTCTTCCTGAGAAACATCTCGCTCTTCGACGTCAACGCAGAACAGCCCGCGTCAGAGTTCACCCAGGTGGCACTCATCCGCCGCGAAATGCTCGATGCAAGACGCCTCGAAAGGCTCGGCGGAGGGACCACGGGGGGACTCGGAACAGGCGACAGCAGGGGCTCCAGGAGAGGGGCGTCCGCCACGCCGTCAAGACGGCAGTCCTCCGACATGGGCTCCTCCAGAAGAACCTCCAGGCGCCAGTCCTCCCCCGCAGGCGGAGCCGGAGGCAGGCTCTCCTCCGGCTCGGGACTCTCGAGCGGCATGGACGGACTCAGGACCCTCGCAAACCTCGACGAAAGCCTCCTCGCCTACGAGGAGCCAAAACGCCAGGACAACTTCGTCTTCCGAACCCCCAGGACCCTCCAGGCGGAAATCACCCTCGACCTCATCGAGTTCAATGCGCCTGAAGCCGAATAAGGCAGAATAACGCCCGGAAAACCTTAGGGCGCCAACAGCAACCCACCCTGGATAAGAGTAAACAGTGGACTTCTTCATCCGACATTACGAAAAGCTGATCCTCGTCATCTGCTTGCTACTCCTGCTCTTCAGCCTCAAATATGTCTCAGGCAGCCGTGACGAGGCGAAAAAGCTGACCGAACAGGTCGCCACCGAGGTCAAGACCATCGTGAGAAGCGACAATCTCATGGAGGAGATGAGCGCGGACAGCTTCGAGAGCCTGGACGAGATCATCGAGGACCCCCTCACCAAGGTCGACATCATCGATTCACCCAACGGAAGGACAAGCACGGGCCTGCTGGAAGGCGGAGCCTTCATTATTTGTAAAAACCTCAAGTGTGGTTATATTCTCCCCTACTCTACGGACGTATGCCCATGGTGCCATACCGCCCAGGAGAAAATCGGGCCGGAAATGCCAGAAGACTACGACCTGGACAAGGACGGAATCCCCGACATCTTTGAAAAAGCGACTACTTTCCTCCACTACCGCTACCGCTACGACGCAATGGAGGACTACGACAGCGACGGCTTCCTCAACATCGAGGAATACCGCGCCGGGACCGCACTCGACGACCCGAACTCAAGGCCGGCGCTGGCATATCTCCTGCGCGTCGCAAAGGCCGAGCGTGAAGAACTGCCAGTCACGCTGAAGCGCGTCAAGCCCAGCGGCTCGGCAAATCCCAGGGACTGGAAGGCGAACTTCAATGTCGCCGGCGGAAGGGCCGTCGATGTCAAGATGAACGGGGCCGTCCCAAACATGAACGGCTTCAAGGTCACGGAATTCTCCAGCGACCAGCAAAGCGTCACCATCTCCGACGGAACCGATACATTCGTGCTGACGGCAGGCGCCCCCGCGATCCGGCGCGAAGGATACAGCATCACGCTGCGCTACCTCGCAAACCACATCTTCCAGGGCCCCTTCCTCAACACGACCGTCGAAAAGCTCATCGAGGCCGCAACCCAGAACAACCAGGAGCAACGCAGTCAGCGACGCCCAGGAATGCAGCAGAACATGGGCAACATGGGCGCCGGCATGGGTGGCATGGGCGGAATGCAGCAGGGGTCGATGCAGGGAAACATCGAGCTGCAGCTGGTCTTCGACGTCAAGGAAGGCGATGTCTTCGCACTGAAGAAGGCTCCCCTCTCCGCAGGTTCCTCCTCCGGACTTGGGGGCAGCACCACGGGACGTTCGCCAATCGTGTCAAGCTACTATGGCGAAGAGGAAACTGAGACCATCGAGTTCTACCAAATGCTCGAACTTCTTCCTGGCAAGGGTGAAGACGCGAAGCCAATCATCCGCGTCCAGCGCCTGACCGAACAGTACGGAGTCCCCGACGGCGACCCAATCGAAGTCGTCTACCTGGATCCGACTCCCTACTTCCAGCCTTCTCCTGACGATGCTCCAAACCACGATTATCTGCCTCCCCAGGCGCAGGGCACCGGCGCTGGCATGGGCGGAATGCCTGGCATGGGCGGAATGAGGGGTATGTAGTCGCAAAAATTTCATTTTTCTGCCGTGTGCGGTTAGCCATCCCGTGACGGAGAGATACATTTTTTGAATAAAAGTCAATTAAAGTAAAACAAAGCCAACCCACAAGGCGGCAGAGGTTTCGGCGGCATGTCCGCCAGACCGAGCCCGATGCAAGTCTATGACTAAGCAAAAGAAAAACCTCGAAGTCCGTAGTTCCCTGCGCGCCCTGCTAGGTGCCATCTTCCTGCTGGCCATATTCCCCGTGGTCGCACAGGCTCAAGAAGCCACCGACCAGGAGATTGAAGACCAGGAGGCGCTCCTCCTTCAGGAAGAGCAGGATTTCAAGCAGAGCGCATCGCTCAACGAAATCCTCAATGCGGGAGACCAGTCCGACAAGCCAGGAAAGGGAAGCCTTGCCTGGAAGTATGAACAACTCCAGGAACGCCCGACGGACGAGCTGCTCGGATTCTCCGGCAGGAACATCGCCGAAATCCGCCAGACCATCGCAAAGGCAAATGCTGCCCTGGCCGCAAACGACCTCAACAGCGCCAACTCATACCTCAACCCGAATCCACACGTGGTGGCAGGAAACATCAACTCCCTCTCCGCAGAGGCGCAGATGATTCTCCTCATCCTCAAGAACCGCGACGGACTCACCGGCAACCAGGCTAAGAGACTCGCCGACCAGACAAGCGCACTGGCCGGACACGGTTCCGAACTCGACCTGGCACGCGCATCTCTCGCCATCAAGAGAAAGGTCGCCGAACGCCAGGCTGAGGGCGCCATCGCAAATACAAAGCTGAACGCGGCACAGGCCGCCCTCGACCGCGCCAACACCCACTATGCGTCGGCGGCCGCAGTCTACAGCGAAGGACACCTGGAACGCGCAAAGAACGAGGCATTCGAGGCACAGAAGGCACTGGTCGAGGCGACGGAAATCCTCGTCGCCCTCAAGGCCACCGATACAACGGCAGACTTTGACGCCGCACAGCTCCTCCGCCGCGCAGCCGTCCTCCGGCTCCACCTCCACTCCCGCCTGGCAGAGGCATTCTCGCTCCTGGGACAGAAGAACCCCGAAAAGGGCGAAGCGTATATCTCCATCGCCATCCTCGAACTGCGCATGGCTCTCGCCAACAACCTCGACAGGGCGACCGAAGCCATTGACGAGAAGGGCGCATTCGTCGATGAACTGGCTCTCCGCGACCACTTCGAAACCGAGACCACGCTCGTCGAAAACTGCGCACAGTCCGACTACATCATCCAGCCGGGTGACGAGGACAAGCTGCGCAAGGGCATCGACACCCTCAGCAAGATCCTCGACGAGACAATGGTCCGCGCAAAGACTTCAGTCAATGAACTCATCCCCGACCTCAGCGAGCACGACCTGAAGGTCCAGGTCGCACTGAAGTCCGGCCAGGTGTTCCTCCAGAACGCCCGCTATGCCCAGGCGCGCGAGTGCTTCGAGCAGGCGCTGATCGAAGACCCGTACTGCCTCGCCGCCATCCGCGCACTTGCGAAGATTGACGAGATGATGGAGTCCGCGGCCAATGAAAAGCTCCAGACCATCATCAAGGACCGAATGGCTGAAGTCCGCTGGAAGTGGTCCGACCCCGTCACCCCGCTGATGGCAGGTTCCGCGGACTACGCCAGCACCCAGACCATCCGCAAGAACGATGACATCCAGGGCATCAACAAGAGCCTTGACGGCATCGTCATCCAGAACCTCGTGATTGACAACGAAACCCTGAAGGATGTCCTGACCGAAATCCTGCCCCGCGAAATCAAGAAGGCGGATCCAGAGGGCATTGGCATCAACATCGTCCCCATGCTCGTCCCGATGGCTGACGCCGGCATGCCTGGCTACACCCCCGCCGGCTACCAGAACAACAGCGAGGGCGGCAGCGGCATGGGCGCCTCCGCCTCCGTCTCCTCGAGCAGCATCCCAAATGCCTCGATGCCTTCGATGAACATGAACTCCACCTATATGAACCCATACGGTTCTCCTTCCGCATACGGCGGCTCCATGGGCGGCTACAACGCACAGAGCATGGGCGCATACGGACAGGCCGGCGGCATGAGCCCCTACGGCGGAGACTTCGGACAGTTCGGACAGACCCCCGTCCAGGATGCGGGACTCGCCACTGGCGAAAGCCTCGAGGACAAGCTGGTCAACCTCAACCTGACCAACATCACACCCAGGGAAGTCCTCGACTACCTCTCATGGCAGTTCGGCCTCCGAATCAGAACCGCGGAATCCGCAGTGATCGTCGCACATAAGATGATCGAAATGGATCCAATGGAAACCCGCTTCTACAACATCGAGGCCGGCGTCTTCGACGCACCGCGCACCCGCAAGAAGCTCTCTCGTCTCTCCTCCCCCGTCTCCGATGACGACGATGACGACGATGATGACGACGACGATGACGACAGCAGCGACACTGCAGTCTACGGTCTCAAGTCCAAGAAGGGCGGCGGCACATTCTACACCGCTTCCAGCATCTTCAGGGCGATGGGCGTCCCCATGCCCACCGGCGCCAGCATCTGCTACTACCCGAAGACCGGCCGACTGATCGTCCACCACACGATTGAGCAGCAGCGCGTCATCAAGCGAATCCTTGAGGAGATCAACCAGACTCCGCGCCAGATTTCGATTGAGGCCAAGTTTGTTGAAATCGAGCAGACCGACCTGAACACCCTCGGCTTCGAGTGGTCCTTCGAGGGCGGCGGCGTCTCCTACCGTCCTGCATCCAACGGCGTTGACCATGGTCTGATCAACAACCGCGGCGGCGTCCGCACCGGCGATTTCATGCTGGGCCTTGGCAGCCAGACAGCCGCCGGCAACATCAAGCTTTCGAACGGCGTCCGCTTCGCCAATGAAATCTTCAGCAACGCGGCACTGAACGACTCGCTCTTCAACGTCTACACGGTTCTTGGCAACTACGCCTTCAATACCGTCATCCACGCAATCGAGCAGTCCAACAACTCCGACGTCCTCTCCGCGCCAAAGGTCACCACCATCAGCGGACAGACCGCACAGCTCAAGGTCGTCACTGAACGCTACTTCGCGTTCAGCTGGAGCGAACCCGAAATCGACGTGACCACCTCCTCGGGCACCACTGGAAACCTGAGCTACAAGCCTTCCGTCCCGGATGAATTCACTGCCGTCGGCCTGGGCGTCGTCCTTGACGTCACCCCCACTGTCGCACCGGACTCATACTCCATCTATCTGGATATGCTTCCCTCAATCACCGACCTCGTCGGATATGACAGCACCTACAATACGACGCAGATTATCAATGGAAGCTCCGTGCCTCTCATCATGACGATGCCTATCTTCACAAAGCGTGAAATCAAGACCGCAGTCGTCGTGTATGACAACGAAACCGTGGTCATGGGCGGCCTCATCCAGGAGAAGCTCCAGCGCTTCGAGGACAAGATCCCCGTTCTGGGGCACCTCCCCGTCCTCGGACATCTCTTCACGAGCCGTGGCGAGCAGTCTGTCAAGACCAACCTCCTCATGTTCGTGAACGTCCGACTCGTCAAGCCCGATGGCCAGCCACTGCGTGCCAACGAAGTCCGCGGTCTCCCAGACTTCAGGCACTAGTCTAGCCGACAACGGATAATGAAAAGACGCCGAGGGTTTCAACCTTCGGCGTCTTTTTTATGGTATTGGGAGATTGCTATTTGAGAGGGGAAGGAAACGCGATGCTCCTCCTGTCTTCATTCACTCCACGGTAGCCCCTGCCAGCCTATTGGCGTAGGGCTACGCGGGAGCAGAGTCGTCCCCTCACGCTTCAACACGCGGGCTGCCTGCAACAAGCGAGGCGCAGGACTTCGTCGCCGCATCAAGCGCCTCTGTGAAGGACTCCTCGGGGTCGCGGTTCCATATCAGATTAGCGAAGAAGACTCCCGAACACGCATCCCCAGCCCCAAGGGGGTTGACCAATGAGGCGGCTTTCGGAGGCTCAATCATGATGATTCGCGGGGAGGAACCGCCCACTCCAAGCCAAGCTGGATTTGCGCCATCCGTCACGCCTATCGCCATATCAGGCCACTCGTCCTGCAACGCCTTGATTCCAGCTTCGACCTCCTCCTCATGCGTGAGGTTCTGAAGCTCCTCCCGGTTGATCTTGATCGCCTTTACGCATCCCCAGGACGCCATGTCGCTGAAGTTCTTCCAGTTGTCTATGTAGAGGGGTTTACCTGCCTTTCTCACGGCATGGGCGATTTCCCCTGCAAGTTCTTCAGCAGAACCATTTGGAATAGACCCGGCAAGCACTACTCCGTCGTATGCTGGTGCCACGCGCTCAATGAGATGCAGCAACAGCTCCATCTCCCCGGCTGTGACGGGGGATGCCTCCTCAATGAGTTCCGTCATTCCATGGTTCCGCGATATGAGATTGGTGCATGTGCGGAGTCTTGAGAATGTATTGACTGTGACAAGCTGAATTCCCTCTGCCTCGCATCCCTGGCGGAATCGGGCGCCTTCCACTTCGTCGAGCAATGTCACCAGGGTTGTTTCGCAAGGACATCCGAACTCCCTGACGGCGCGGCAAAGGTTCGTCGCCTTCCCGGCAGGATACTCCCTCACCTCGACCGCACGGTTCACCTCGCCTGGATGAAACTCGTCAAAACGATACATCCTCTCCCAGGCGGGACTGCATCCAATGACAAGAAGCTTCTTGCGCATGACAAAGTCGGCCATGACACTACACCTCCTACTCGTAAAAACCTGCTCTGTTGTAGACTGGGGACGATATCACGTAGTCCGCATTGACCTGCCGCGCCAGCGGAGCCCAGCACCCATCAATCGCCTCGACGCCGTTTGCAACAATGACAGCCACCTGCCTGCCCGGCGCGACCTCGTCTCCAGGCAGGAGAGTCACCACGGAGAGCCCGTCATCGACTCTTGCCTCCTCGGGAATTGTCTGGAAGAGATTACGGAGGAACAGCGGATTTGCGTCGAGAAGAATCTTGCTGAGGGAGTTGTCGGCTCCGCTTCCCAGAAGAATCAGGTTGTGTCCTGCGAGAGTCTCGTCGGTGACATCCGTATCCTGGCAAATCCTCGGTGAAATCCCCGTTGACCGCCCCCATGCGGCGGCAAGATTGTCGGCGGCGGCGCGCCACGCATCGGCGCGATTCCCGTCCAACGTGCCGACTACTATCAGGCATGGACGCGCAAATATCCTGGAAATCGGGGCTGTTGGCCGGAAGGGGGACTCCCCGCCTTGACGCCGCAACTGCCAGCGTCCTGAGGCTCTCTCGCTCTCCAGGGAAATCCATCCGTGTTTCTGTGAGACCCCCAGAAGCTGCCCGTTGACATCCAGAAGCATCCCGCCGCGGCTGGAGGAATAGCCGCCCCAGGAACTCTGAATCGAAAGGCTTCTGACATTGCGCGTCGTAATACGCAACTCCACGCGCCCTTCCCTCTTCTGGATTAGCTCGGCGGTGACGCTGCTCCTTATGCCGCGCCTGTTCGGTTCATCGACTCTCAGCCAAAGGAGTTCTTCAGGAAGCTCCTCACCCGACCAGTGGATGGTTTTCCCAGGCTCCATGTCCTGTGCGGAGAGCCATGAGAATGCAGAGGCGAGTATTCCATGCCTGTCGGGAGAAGCCAGAAGCATGTCTGGAGCGTGAAGTGACGCATGCCCCAGCACCTTCAGCCGCAGCTCGAGGTCAATGGCCGCTGGCGAAGGCATGGCTCCCTGCGACTTGTCCAGCCAAATCGGCAGGTTGAGAAGGTTTTCCAACGGGAGCCCTTCAAGGGAAAAGTCATCGCCATCCGTGAATGTAAGGAGAACCCCCGAATAGTCCACAGACCGGTGCGTGGCAAAGGAAACACCCCTGAAGCCCGCACCCATCAGAAAAACATGGCGCGGGTCAACCGCATGGTTGGAGACAAGATAGCGAACCATGCATTGGATGTCACGCTCGACAATCCATTCCGGACACGATGGGGGACGGGAGTTTTCAAGAAGGGCTACCAGGGCCTGCCCCGTCAAAGGCGACTCAGGAAAGTCTACCCCGGGAAGCACAACTATCAGTGGACGCAGATGGGAATTGTCGTAGTCCTCAGGAGTGTGGACAACTGCGGACAACTCCTTCCCGTCAACATCCGAAAAGGTGCGTGAAACATAAAGGGGACGCTGCGGGGAATTGCCATCCACGGAAGAGTGCCCAGGCCCGGAGGCTCCACTGCCACACCCGCACACCAGCAGGCAGACGGCAACGGCATAGACTAGTGTGCCGAGTCTAGGAACGCCCATCACTTCCCCACGGTAAACGCCTCTAGCACCTGGTCGCATATCACGCCAGGAACCTCGGGATGAACACTGCGAAATCTCCTCAACTTCTCCAATGACTTCCCATGCGCCGCAGAATCCCCCGCCGATGCAACAACCTGCTGGAGAAGCTCCTCCTGCATAATCAAGACAACAGCACACTGAAGCGCAAGACGCTCCCCCGGCTCGCAGGCAACCAGCCTCTCCATCAACTGCCCTTCCGCCAAATACAACTCCCCGGAGTCAAGGTCAAGCCATTCCTGCGGAATTGGCGGAACACCATCCCCGAAAGGAACGCACGCAGTCATTCTTTCAATGTATAACTTGTTTATATTCAACGACTTAAGATATGCATACGCGTCAACCCAGTCCTTCTTCCCTGGCTTGGACGACGCACCCCCCGGAGCCTGAATGGTTGCACAGGACGCCACCAGAAGCGCGGCCAGCCCCAACCACGCCACAAAAAGCCCTCTACTGTTCGCTCTTGCCCTCATCAGGCTCTCTCCCCGCCAAGGCGTTTTCCTCCGACTGCACGCCCCCCCCCGAAACCGCACTCCCGTGCTTTCTGCCTGTCCAGGTTCGGATTTTCACGACGGTCGGTATGGTGATGATTGTCAGGAGAAGGCACCAGACGAAGACACGCAGAACGGTGCTTCCCACATACTGCTGCAATTTGTCCGCCGCATATCCCCATGCGGTGATGGAGGTTACGCTCGCGGTGACAACCGTCCCCAGCATCCCCCAGTATCCAAGTCCCATGTATCGCGCCAGAAGCGATCCTATGACGGGACCTGTTCCTGGAAGCGGAATGAAGACGAAGATGAACACTCCCGGAATCCCCAGGCGCGCCCACTTCTGGCGCTGCTTCCTGGCGTCCCCTGCCACTCCCTTGAATGTATCGTGCAACTGGGCAATGCGGAGAAATCCCCTGCACGACAGGCCGAAGAGCGTGTTGAAGAAGCAGATGATGGTGATTGTCAGAAGGCTGTTGAAAAGGATGTTCTGCCAGAGCGCGATGGCAGGATACTTTGCCGCTTCGACTGCGCCTACGGGAGCCCCCATCGCAATGTGGCTCACGATGATCTTCGAGAGCATCCTGCCATACGAGGGCTTCAGATGGAAGGCAATGAAGACGGCGCCAGCCACGCACAAAAATGTCACCAGCCCAATGCACAGCGACCAGAACTCGGGGAGGCGCACAAACCTGAGAAGGGTCTCGTGCCAGCGTCCCCCCGTTGGGACAGGCGGGTAGGCGGTTGCCTCGTTGTCAATAGGCTCGAATTCCGACATGCTCCTGCACTATTGTTTCAGCGAATCCACAAGTATGAATTTCATCGAGCAGTCGCCAATCTTCTGGTCGTCGACCCAGAGCTCGCCGGAGGCGGTTCCAGCCCTGCCCCCCACGTCGCAGCTCCCGGCAATCACCAGCTGGTCGCCAACCCGCGCGTGCTGATAAAAATGCGCCTCGTCAATGCAGAGGAAAATCCCCAGCTTGCCAGCATTCCCAGGCTGCGAAAGAATATGGGCGCACCCCAGCTGCGCGGCGGACTCGAGCATGAGGGGAGACGGGTAGATGCCGTTGCCTGTGCCCGCCATCATCATGTCGCAGCAACTGAGATTCTTGTAGCCGAAAATCTTCTTGGACTCGGGATTGCCGATGCCAATCGCCTTGTCCAGCAGAAGGAAGGGCGGACGGTGAGGAAGAAGCTTCATGAGACCAATCGCATCGGTTGCCTCGCCTTTTGCAAGCTCCTCAGCAAATGGACTCGCTGGACGGTTCGATGCAGTCCGGGGATGCTCGAAGTCCGCCGAATTTATCCGGGCAAGCTGAATGACGCCCGTGGAGGCAACACCCTGCTCCGTGGTGCATGAAACCAAAAACTCCGCCTCCCCAGAGGCCTTGCGCTCCTGAATCTTAGCCTCGACTTCCATGATCATGCCAGGAAGAACTGGCTTGCGGAACTTGAGACGCTTCACCGCGCAAAGGACAATGTCCGTGCCGCCAATGCCAGGAAGGGAACACTTGAAAAGAAGACGGGCAAGCTGGGACATGGCAGTCAACTGGAGGACGCCGGGAAGAATCGGCTGCCCCGGAAAATGCCCCTGGAAGACGCCCTCGGCAATGGAGACGGCCTTGCGGCCGACCGCGCAGTCGCCCTCGTTGGAAAGCTCGGCGACGTCTAGCATGAGCATCGGCGCACGGGCGCCGAGAATCGAGGAAATCTGATGGAATGAATACGCCTTCATTGCTGCAACGCTGGATTGTTCCCTGAATTACTGAAACCTGGCATGGACGGACAACGGCTACTCGCCGTCCTTCGGGTTGACCATCCGAGGATCGTCGGCCAACTTGAGGTCCTTGAAGCGGTCCTTCGATGAATCCTCCTCTGGAGGCCTCTCATTGGGAACCGTGATGCTCATTGGATGCTGGGCGTCAGGATAGGTGCGGTTCCACTCCCCCTCGATGGCGTTGATCAACTCCTTGAAGTCAACCATCGGATTGGTCGGGTCAATCATCTTGACCCTGCCGTCCGCCAACGTCAGGGGAAGCTCCGTCTTGCCATTGACGGTCATCACCTGCTCAAGGGGCTTCGGGGAGGCGTCGCCGCTCAGGGTCTCCTCAAGATAGACCTCGCTCGGCTTCTGCCAGAGAGCCTGCTTGAAGGCATACAACGCCTTCTGGTTCAGGCGCTCCTCGCTCGTCCCCTGAACAACCAGCTTGAACAAGGCGGCTGGATTGCCCTCGCGGACTTCCTGACGCTCAGGATTCGCAAGACGGGCCTCCTCCTCAAGACGGGCAGCCTCCGCGGCGGCTCGAATGCGGTACGCATAGCAACCCGCAATCCCCAAAATAATCAAGACAACGGGAATCCCTATCCACAGGGCACGGCGACGGCGACGGCGCGAACGCTCGCGCTCAAACTCCTTCGCCTCCGCGACGGTGCAGGTGCTTCGGCTCTCATCACCGAAGAGCGACAGGGTGCTTCGCTCGTGAAGATTGTCGTAGTCTTTCAGAGACATCTCTTATTTCTCCTTGTAGGGGAACAGGTTATGTCAGCCCGCGCTTCGTTGGCTGCGCTTAAGTATGATTTGATAGACAAGTATCGCGACGAATGTGACTGCCAAAAGCAGCGTGGAAAGGGCGTTGATCATTGGAAGCGACCCACGCTTGATCATGCCCTGGATCTGTATGGGCAGGGTCGTGGTGCCAGGTCCGTTTACGAAGAATGTAATGACAAAATCGTCGATTGAGAGGGTGAATGCCAGCAGTCCTCCCGCAAAGATGCCTGGAAGGATGATGGGGACAAGCACCTTCCAGGTGGTAACCCACCGGTTTGCGCCAAGGTCCCGCGCCGCCTCAAGGATTGTCATGTCAAAGTCCTGGAGCCGCGAAAGCACCGCCATCGCCACATAGCTTGTGCAGAAGGTGACATGCGCAATCACAATCGTGGTCAGCCCAAGCTGCACCTTGACCGCCATGAAGAAGATGAGAAGGCTGATGCCGATGAGAATCTCAGGAACAACCAGCGGAGTGTAGACGAGGCAGTAATGGAAGTTCTGGAGACGGCTCTTGTACTTGTGGAGCGCAAATGCGCTGCAGGTGCCGATGAAGGTCGAAATCAATGTCGAGATCGTTGCGACAATCAGCGTGTTGGAGAGCGCAAGCCAGATGTTCCTCCCCTTCGGCGAGAAGAGTTCGGAGTACCATCTTAGGGTGAAGCCAAGCCAGTGGGTTCCCTGCTTGTTGGCATTGAAGGAGTTCACTACGAGCAGGATGATCGGCACGTAAAAGAAGAGAAGCACCAGCCAGGTCAGAATCCCGGGAATGTGACTGCGTCTTACCGTCATGCTAGACTACCTCCTTCGCGGGCGACGCAGTGCCGTCGGGATTCTTCTTGCCCTTGAGGAAGAAGAGCAACGGAAGGAACATCACCACCGTCAAGACAGCCGAAAGCGCGGCCGCAGCGGGAATATTCCGGTTTTCCAGGGCGGTCCGGACGATTACGTTGCCTATCATCATCGAGTCCTTGCCGCCCACCATGTCGGGGATGACGTAGGAGCCTATGCACGGAATGAGGACCATGAGGCATGCGGAGAGCAATCCGTCCGCGATTCCAGGAACGAAGACCTTGAAGAAGGCCCGCAGCCGTGTGGCGCCTAGGTCCATCGCGGCCTCGAATAGGGAAAAGTCGAACTTTTCGGCGGCCGCGTAAAGCGGCAGAATCGCAAAGGGCAACTCGGTGTACACCATCACCAGAAGGACGGCCTCCGGACGATATAGCAGCACGGAATCAGGCGAAAGCACATGGCACCACACCAGAAACTGCTTCAAAAGCCCCTCGGGATGCAAAACGGACTTCCACGCAAAGATCCGAATGAGGAAATTCGTCCAAAACGGTATGATTATAAGAAGCATCATCACATCCCGCATCCGCGGGGAGACACGCGCCATGTGGTACGCGACTGGCACCGCGATGGCAAGGGTCAGGGCCGTGCACACGACGCTCATCCAAATCGTCCGCCAGATTATTGACGGATAATTCGGGTGCCGTAGATCGGCTATGGTCTTCAGGGTCCACTCGTCCCCGATGCCGCCAAAATCGCCTCGGCTCCTGAATGCGATGGCGAAGATGATCAGCGTCGGCAACAGGAAAAAGACTGTCATCCAGAGCAGTGACGGGGACGACACTGCGAATTCGCCGAAGAGACGTTTGCGGAAGCCGTTGCCGTTCACTTCACTTCCTCCGCAGCGTTCTCCGCTGAATTGCCGGCCTCGACACCGGCCGGCGCCGCCGTTGCCTCCTCATCGGAGACACTCTCCTCGCCCAGCTGCTGGGGAGGCATCTGGAGGAGGTCTTCGTCCTTCTCGCTGTAGTGTTCCAGCATGAATCCGTCGTCAGACTGCCAGGAGATGAAGACCTTGTCACCCCAGGTGATGGGGCGTTCGTCAAGCATGAAGCGATTGTGCTGGCGGGTGACTGCCACACGCCAATCAGGGGCGATGCTCACCCAGTAACGCGTATGGTCGCCCTGGTAGACAATGTCCTCCACGGTCGCGGGAAGGACATTCTGCTTGGGACCGGTCTGGGGCTTGTCAAGGGAGATGGAGAACTTTTCGGGCCTTATGGAGACATGCACCAGGTCGCCCTTCGACTTCTTCTTGTCATTGAAGCAAAGCAGCGGCGGCAGTTCCGGCACGTCAAGCCAGCAGTATTCCGAGTCGACCACCTGGGAGATGCGACCATCGAAGAAGTTGGTGTCTCCAATGAATGCGGCGACAAAGCTTGTGCGCGGGGCCTCGTAGATTTCCGCAGGGGTTCCCACCTGTTCCACGCGGCCGTTGTGCATGACTGCGATATGGTCGGAGATGCTCATGGCTTCGTTTTGGTCGTGGGTCACATACATGAATGTGATTCCGACCTCGTCATGGATCAGCGAGAGTTCGAGGCTCATGCGCTGGCGGAGTTTCAAATCCAGCGCGGCCAGGGGTTCGTCAAGCAGCAGAACCTGTGGCTTGAGGATGAGCGCCCTGGCAATGGCCGTGCGTTGCTTCTGGCCCCCTGAAATCTGGTTGGGACGCTTGTCCGCGCACGACTCCATCTGGATCATGGCGAGCATCTTGTCGACCTCGGCGTCAATCTCCTTGCGGGGAAGCTTTCTCAGCTTCAGCCCAAAGGCGATATTCTCACGCACGGTCATGTGCGGGAAAAGCGCGTAATTCTGGAAGACGGTATTGACCTTCCGAATGTTAGGAAGCTGTTCGGTGATATCCTCGCCGTCCAGCAGAATCCGGCCGCAGTCGGGCGAGTCGAATCCGGCAAGCATACGAAGGAGAGTGGTCTTGCCGCAACCACTCGGACCTAGAATAGAAAAAATCTCCCCTCGCTTGATCGTCAACGTTACATCGTCAACCGCCTTCAGGGAACCGTATGACTTCGTCACACGGTCGAACTTCAGAAAATCATCCAACTCAACCGTTTCCTTTAGTTGCGTCAGCGTCGCTGAGAGTGGCTCGCATGCCTGGACGAACCACCCCCAAGAAGCGATTCCCGGCAAGTGATTAATATAGCCAATCTAGAGGACTGGGAGAAGTAATTCCGGAGAGATAATGGACCCCAGAAAACGCTTTTTCTCCCCTGCCCATTCACTCACAACATATTCGACGCCCCAACAAGCCTTTCCATCGGAAGAGACAGGATCCGTTGCATGCCCCCTCATGACGCCCTGGCCGCCATAACAAGGAGATGCATCCTCGCGTCGGAAATGCACCAATGAAAGGACAACTCGCGGAACCTCCCCCCATCCCGAAAAACAAGCACACCCCTCACCCTGCATTCCAGATCGAAGCTAAAATGGGCATCAGGCTCGCGCACGCGTGCGCGCGTGCGTCCATAGGATGGTGGGTACATCTTGGGGTGGAAGGGAAGGGGAATATACTTATTCCCCCGACCGCCCACCCCAAGATGCCGCCCCGCCGCAGTATTTCAAGTCAACGGAAGAATAGTCATCAAAGTTATAATCTGGCACTCCACACTTGACGACAAGCCGATGGAGTGATACAGCCCTGACACCTACATGATTGCAGGGGAATCGCACCCTGACCGCCTACCTGTCGGCGACAGGCGAGCCCTGACACCTACATGATTGCAGCCCCCATGGGGAGACGAAAAAAAAGCATCGGTCACCAATAACCGTCTACGTGGTTGCAGAAGCCACACCCTGGGAAGCAGAGGAAACTCTAAAAACGCCACACTTGCATTGTGCAGACACTTGCGGCTTGATATGCTAAATTTGGCTCTTGGTAGGGCTGTCCTATGGGCAAGCCATTCGCCCCGCATTGCCAATCAGTCATAACATACTGCATATAAACAAGTTACAATATCTTTAAGAAACCTGCCATGGCTATTGTCCCGCAGATTCTGGATAATACCCTTCCTTGACGTCCTACCATCCGCCCTTTCCAGTCCCGTACTCCATCCACCCCATGCGAAAGTCGACCTCCTCACCCATGGCTGACACCTCCTCACCTGCTGATACACGACATTTGCCGGACAATGCTGGCGTCGTCTTCCCCTCTGGCTGGAAATTGGACAAGCAGCCAGGACAAATCCTGAATTCCGGTTCCGGACCTGTTCTCCAGGTGTCGGGTGACGGTTCCAGATACAACTATTGGCTTTCAGCGCCCTGTGGACTCCAGGGAGGCCACATCTACATGCTCTCTTTTTTGGGCAGGAGTCCCGACCGTGCAAGCGGAGTCATCGTCTCGGGGCCGATTGGATACAACACCGACCGCTTCTGCTCCTTCACGCCGAACTGGGAATCATGTGCCGACATCATCGTCCTTCCCATTGGCCGCCCGGATGCAAGGGTCCGCATGGGGCAGTGGACATTGAACGGGACCGCCGAATTCAAGAACATCTCCCTCGTTGAAGTCTTCCCCGTGTATTCCCGGCATGGCGGCATTGTCCTCGGCAATGGGGAACGCCTGAATGGCAACGAATACTCCTTCTCCCCCTCCTTCCTCTCCAGAGGGCATGCGGAGGCCCGCGTCCTCGACCGCCTGAATGCCGACTTCAACACCAGCCGCCTGGTTTTCGGCAAAGGGCAGGACGTGGTCTACCACTTCAGGATTGGGGACAGAATGCTGCAGGACGCAAGGGTGGAGGTAGGCATCTTCTATTACGAATGTGGAGACCTTCTTGTCGAGGCAAGCGTTGACAGGCGGGAGTGGAAGCTCATCGGTGAAAAGAGGGAGACGGGGGACTCCCGTTTTTCCTTGCCTGATGAATTATTCCCCGCGCGGGAGGTATTTGTCCGCCTGCGCGCATCCTCGCCTGTGGAGACAGATGCCGACAACTCCGCCCCGGGCTCCATGCAGGTGAACAGGGTCGCCTTCCACGCCACATTGGATGGAACACCCACCGAGATGATCGGAACGACGCAATACGCGGAAATCCTCCATGACGACGAGCATGCCACGGTCGAAATCCTCGACCTCTGCAGCGCACTGCCTGGCGAGGAGAACCAGGTGCGCCTGGCTGTGACAAACATCTCCCAACGCGAATTGTCTCTCGCCCCATACGCCGCACTCTCACGCAGGGGGGAGCAGCCCATCCACGGCAGCCAGAGGGACGTTATCACGCTGTCGCCAGGCCAGAAAAGAGAACTTCAAATTCCATATTCAGTCCTGGAGACAGGTGCCTGGACACTTCGAGTCGGCCTTGGGCAGGACTCGTCATTTGAATGCCAATGCAAGCTGTTCATTCCGCACATTTTCAACAACAGCTACGGCGAACTGCTCTCCACGGATTTCCATGCCGCGCTCTGGTCGGCTCCGCCGGAGTGGAAGGTCCACCGCACGCGAAGACTTCCCACCGACGCGGGTTGTGCGCTGGAAATCGAGGCCGCAAAGGGTGAATCGGAGGCAATCCAGCTGGTCGTGACTCCAAATGAGAGTCTCCATGGGGTCAATTTCCGGGTCTCGGAACTCAAAAACGAGACCGGAGATGTCATTTCCGCAGACAGAATCGAGCTGCTGCGTGTTCACTACCTTGACATTCAAATCAAGACGGACGCCACCAGCGCCCTCGTCCCCTGGCCTGACCCGCTGCCTCCTGTCAAACCAGACATGACTTTGGAGGCAGGCATCAACCAGCCCATCTATGTCAGAGCCGACATTCCTGTCGGCGCCCGGGCTGGAATCTACCACGGCAGCATCACGGTCGAGGACGAGGACGGCTGGAAGGCATCAGTCCCCCTGTCCATACGCGTCTTCGACTTCGCCCTGCCCGACACAATGACCTGCGAGACGGCCTTCGGCTTCTCACTCAAGGATGCTGAAAAGTACCACAAACCCGGAACGGATGACGAACGTGGGCAACTGCTGGAGAGATACCTGGAGTTCATGTCGCGGCACCGCATCAGCCCCTTCGAGCCCGCACCGGATGCCAGGCTGTCGCCGCGCATTCTTGGAAAAGACGAGGGAAAGCCCCTGGACGAGTGGGAGATCGCCATCGACTGGACTGAGTGGGACCGGCATGTCGGGCGCGCCCTTGAAAAATACCACTTCAACACAGTTAGTCTCCCCGTGGAAGGTCTCGGAGGCGGATCATTCTTCGAACGCATCATGCCGGATTTCCTTGGATATGCAGAGGACACACCCGAATACAAGTTACTCTTCCCTAAGTACTTGAAGCTCCTGCAAGAGCATCTGGAAGAGAAGGGGTGGCTGGACAAGGCATATATCTACTGGTTTGACGAACCGACATCAAAGGACTACGAGTTCGTCATGAACGGCTTCCGGAAACTCTTCGACGCAGCGCCAAAAATCCGCCGCCTACTGACCGAATCCATTGAAAAACCTCTCCTGGGTGGACCAAATCTCTGGTGTCCACACTCACACCTGCTCAACGCTGAGGCCTGGTCTGAACGCCGAGTCCTGGGAGAACAGCTTTGGTGGTATCTCTGCACAGAGCCAAAAGCCCCATACGCCACGCTCTTCATCGACCATCCTGGCATCGAAATGCGAACATGGCTCTGGCAAAGCTGGCAACGCATGGTCCAGGGTGTCCTGATATGGCAGATAAACTACTGGACAAGCACAACCGCCTACCCAGATGGACTTCAGAACCCATACGTCGACCCTATGAGCTGGATGACGGGATACGGAGTGCTGGAAGGAACCAAAACTGCCTGGGGAAATGGAGACGGAAGACTCATCTACCCACCGGAAATTGCCCAGGGCGGAACCCAGCCAGGCTTCATCCTGGACTCCCCCGTCACGTCAATGCGCATGGAAATGCTCCGGGACGGCCTCGAAGACTACGAATACTTTGTCATCCTTAAAAACCTCATCGAGGAAAAGAAGGACAGGTTGCCTGAAAAGGAACGCGAGGCCTACGAAAAGCTGCTCGAGGTTCCACAGGAAATCACATCGTCGATGACAGAATTCAACATCGACCCCACACCCCTGAAAATACACCGCAGAAAACTCGCAGAGGCAATAGCACAATTGAGAGAGTAGGGAGAAGGGAGAAGAATGTAGTGCGTGGTCACTTTGCAGTGGGCTTCCGTTGAGCACGGCCGAATGGCCGTGCGGGGCGCGCCCAAGCGCGCCGGCCAAGCACTGCTTTCTACCCTCTTCTCCCTATTCCCTACCTTCAACATTCTTCTCCCTGTTCCCTACCTTCAACATTCTTCTCCCTGTTCCCTACTTTGGAAGCCCACTGCATAGTGGCCACGCACTACATTCTTCTCCCTGTTCTCTACTTTGGAAGCCCACTGCATAGTGGCCACGCACT
>ERZ1035014.33-NODE-33-length-94343-cov-7.415217_pt1 | contig 94343 bp, 74 predicted proteins | sample MGYA00520620_ERZ1035014 | MGnify/ENA primary metagenome ERZ1035014 (study PRJEB33766, sample SAMN09781744) | gut metagenome | biome: gut microbiome | host: Homo sapiens | place: Madagascar | study: EMG produced TPA metagenomics assembly of the PRJNA485056 data set...
GTTCTTTCCAGACCCCCCCCGGCATCGAACGAGGTGTGCCGCCGGCGCGGATCATTTCTCCCCGGGCGGGAATTTTCAGCAAGTCAAACAACCGGACGCCGGATGGGCTGGGAGGGGCGGTTTGTTTGACTACACCTGGGGCGCAGGACAATTTCCAGTCAAAAACCGCGCCTCCGTATATTAGATATGAAAGCGTCAGATACAAACATGCTCCCTGGCATGGAGAGCGAGATGATGGTCAGCGGTTCGGAGCTGGCCGAATGGCTTTGCGTCACCCCGTCTGCAATCACCCGGATGACCGACAACCGGCGCCTGGAGAAGGGAGAGGGCGGGAAATATCCTCTCAAGGCATCGGTCCAGGCGGCCATCCGAGAACTTCGCGGCCGGAAGACAGGCCAGGGCGAAAGCAAGGACCTGGAACGCAGCGCGAAATATTGGCAGGTCGAGAACACCAAGCAGAAAGTCCTCTCGTGGCGTCTTCAGTTCGGAAAGGACATGGCGCTCCGGATACTTGGGGCGATGGAGTCTGCGCTGATGGACCTCCAGCGCAGCATTGCCGAAGACTCCCAGGCGAACGCCGCAGTGCTCAAATTCGCGGCGAACCTCAAGAACATCCGGCTTGACGACCTTGACCTGTCAGACGATGACCTACTGGACACTGGAGATGATTAGCCGGGCGTTAATCAAAGTCAACGAGCAGGTCGAGCGCTTTGCGCAGGCGGCGCTCTTCGACCGTGCAGGGACGAAGCCCCGTCTGCACATCTGCGGATGGGTCGCCTCCCACATCGACATGGGTTTCGACTCGACGGGTGCGCAGCATGGCCTGGTAAACCTCTATCCCTACCAGGCAGAACCCCTGGCGGCGACCGAGAAGCCCGGCGTGGATGAAATCACCCTGATGTGGGGCCAGCGCCTTGGAAAGTCCACAATCTGGCGGTTCTCCCTGCTCAAGCGGCTCTTCGACGGCGGCTGCAACGGCCTGATCGTCTACCCCTCCGAAGTGATGGCGATGCGCACGAACAAGGACAGCGTCCTGCCCCTGCTTCGGACGCTTCCGAACCTCCGCGCCGACCTCGCCGTCCCCGGCGGCCGCCGGAAGGACTCCTACCACCTGCCGTCGGCACGGAGCATTGTCTACTTCCTGGGTGGCACGACCCAGCTTATCAACTACACCGCGAACTGGGGCGCCATCGACGAGGCCGACTTCATCAAGGTCGAGAAGGCCGACGAGAACGACGAGAATGCCCAGAATGTGGACCAGGTGCGATCCTTGCGTCTGCGCATGCAGACCTACAAGGAGCGTCTGCTTATCGTGACCAGCTCCCCCACCACGCATGGCGGCACCATCAACACCAACTACCAGAAGGGCTCAAGGGGCGTCTGGCATCTCAAGTGCCTCCAGTGCGGGGCGCTTTCTCCGGCCAACCGCCTGGCATATCCGAAGCCCGACGGCACATACGCAGGTCTGCAATGGCAGAAGACCGAGGAAGGCGACATAATCGAGGACTCCATCCGGTGGATCTGCCCCTCCTGCGGGCATCCCCATGTATTCGAGGATGCCGTCGAGATGAACCGCCGCGGCAGCTACATCCATGCCAACGAATCGAGCCACCACCTCTCATTCCAGGCGGGGGCGCTTGCCAACCCCTGGGTGTGGACATGGCTGCAGATTGCCGAGAAGCAGGAGGACGCCATCGACGCCAACGGCCGCCGGTTCCTATACAACACCGTCCTTGGGATGCCCTACAAGCACACCCGGGCTGGCGACCTGTCGATTTCCATTCCCGACGTGCTGAAGAGCCACCAGAAGGCCGACCCGCCGGATTTGGACGCGCGGCTCTCAATCGTGACGGCTGGCATTGACCAGCAGGCCGCGCAACTGGCCGGCGCGAAATACTATGTCTACGCAGTCCGTGGCTGGGACGAGCAGGGGAACTCCTGGGGGCTGGCGGCGGGCGTGGCCAACTCCACCGCCGAATTGGCGCAGCTGGTCTCCAGAACCTGGCACGGGCTCCCCGTCGCACTCGCCTTGATGGATGCCGGTGGATTCGACGACAATTCCCAGCGCACCGACCCCTTCGTGCGCGCGCACGCGAACATCATGTACTACAAGGGCGGCGACGACCGCACCAACAGCCTCCATGGGAAGCTATGGCGGCCATCGGACAACGACAAGAACCTGATCCTCTGCAACGCCGTCGCATACCAGGTGAAACTTCTGGATTTGCTCTATGGACCTCCCAAGCCCAGGGGACACCGCTTCACCATCAGTGCGGACGCCTCCCCCTCCTACATGGAGCAGATGGCGGCGATGCGGCCGAACAACCACATGCACAACGGCCATGGCGACGCCTTCAACAACTGGGTCCCCGGCTCCCACCGGCACGACTTCTTCGATGCCGAGAAGATGGCAATCGCCGCGCTGGACGTGGCTTGCGCCCTCACTCCGGCCGACCGCTTCCGCTTCGGCAACCGCCCCGTATTCTGGCGTGCCGAACAGCTCCGGGAGGCGCTGCGCCAGCAGGCGTTCCCGCGGCGGCCGGGAAAATAGCGCAATAAAAACATACGGAAGAAGCCCGGAAAGGCGAAAAAGCCCTCCCGGGCCTCTTCGTATATTTTGCAAATGAAATCCTCCGCAATCAATCTCATCCTCGCACGCCTGACGGAGCGCCGCGCAACTGTCCAGAAGCAGCTGGACGACGTCCTTGCCTCGCCTCAGAGCTACTCCATCCAGGGCTCCTACAGTCAGACCGCCCAGAGCGCCGAGACCCTCCGCGCCGAGCTGGCCAGGCTTGACAGCGCAATATCCGCCTTCATCACAGGCGACGGCTCCATCCGGCGCGTCTATCCCTCCTACCGCAATCCTCAATGAAGCGTCGAACCCTCCAGACCAGGAAACGAGCCGCCGTGGCTGCGGCAATGCTGCGCGTCATGCGCAACCAATACGAGGCGCTGCGCCCCGACAGCCGCCGCCCGCCGCTGGACATCCGCACCGACCCCACCCTGACCCAGCAGGAGTTCCGCGCCGACCAGCGCATCCGCGCCTACGAACTTGGGAATCTCGCATACGAGAACGATTCCATCGGCGCCATCGTCGACACCTGCGTCCGCCTCACCGTTGGGACTCGCGGCGGCCGCCCGTTCTTTACAGGTCCCGACGCCTCCCAGTGGCAGACCCTCTGGAACGAATGGGCGCGCCACGCCGGATTCGCCGAGGGCGAGAACTGGAACGAGATGCTCGCCATGATCCTGCGCACCGTCAAAATCCACGGCGACTGCCTCATACTGCTTGACCCTGAACTGACGGGCGGGCGCCTCCGTGTCTGGGACGCCGACCAGATCTGCCCGCTTGGTGACGCCGACTTCCGGCAATGGGGCGAGAGCGTCGGAGTGCCAGTCTCCGGCGGTCCCGACGACCCGGTGTGGAGCCAGGCCGAAGGCGTGGTGCTGGATGCCGAAGGCCGTGTCCAGGGATACTTCGTGACATCGGCGCGCAACCGCCACGCCGTCAGCCTCGACCAGGCGAGCTTCCTTCCTGCCTCGCTCTGCCGCCGTGTCTCCGAGCATGTCCGTGTCAGCCAGTTCCGTGGCGTCCCCGTCATCCTTCCCACCGCCGACCTTACCAACGACACACGCAGCCTTATCAAGGCCGAAGTAGCCGCCGCCAAGAACTACTCCGCGACATCCCTCATCCTGGAACAGCCGGACATCCACGCCGCACAGGCCGCCGTCCTCTCAGCCGTCACCGACGAGGCTACCGGCTCCATCGACCCCGACGTATTGGAGGCCGCCGCGCTCTCCGACGCAGATGTCAAGGAGCAGCTTTCCTCGCTGCTTGACACCGCCGCCCCGAATCTCCAGGCAATCGAGGGAAAGAGCGCAATCGGCTATGTGCCCTCCGGCACGCAGGTCCACGAGCTTTCCAACGCAAACCGTCCCTCCCAGCCCATCCAGCAGTGGATGGACAAGCTTGCGGACATCAATGGCCAGCGGCTTGGGGTGCAGTCATGCCTGGCCAGGGGCCGTGCGGACAACTCCTACTCCTCCGGCCAGATCGAGCTGGAGATCTCATGGAGCAAATTCCAGGACGACCAGAAGATGCTGGAACGCCAGGTCGTGGACTACGCCGTGTCGATCCTCTGCCCCGGCGCCGACTACACCGTGGTCTGGCCACGCGCCTTTGAAATCGACCCGCAGAAGGCCGAATCCACATACGACGCACAGCTGCGTGGCGGCCGGAACTCCTTCCAGCGCATGATGGGCCCCGGCTGGCAGTCCTGGCTGGACGACCGGGCGGAATTCAAGGCCGCATGCGAAGCCCGCGGCCTCGACCCCAACCAGTTCTCCTGGTATGGCCAGACCGTTGCCGGAGCCCCCATGTCCGCACCCGAATCAACCCCCGAATCCACTCCCGAAAATGGCTAAACTGCTCCTGCGAGGCATCATCCTCTCCCCGCTCTCCGGCGACCTGGAACGCTTCTGCTCCGAACCGGACACCTACACCATCTCCGAAGACCTCATCTCAGCAATCCATGCGGAGCAGGACGAGCTTGACATCCTCGTGGATTCACCCGGAGGCGACATTTTCGCGGCCAATGCAGTTGCGATGGCGATCACTGACTGGCTGGTCGCGCATCCCGATGGCAAGGCCAGCATCACCGTGCAGGCGCTGGCGGCCTCTGCCGCCGCAGCGCTGCTTGTCGGCACGAGAAGCCCCCGATGCCGGATTGCGTGCCACCGCAACAGCCAGCTGATGTTCCACGGCGTCTTCACCACCGTCTTCGACGGCGGCGCCCAGAAGTTTTCCGACACCGCCGGTGCGCTGGAGAAATCAAACGAGCAGATTCGCTCCGCGCTCCTCTCACGCACCCAGACCCCGCCCGCGCTGATCGCCCAGTGGTTCGCAGAAGGGCGCGAGGGATGGGTCACGGCCAACGAGGCTCTTGAGTGGGGCATCGTTGACGAGGTGATCGACATTGACGCAGCCCCAAAAACCGAATCATCCCAAACCTTCCTCAACCAACTCAAAACCCATCCAGCCATGAATCTCAACACACTGAAAAGACTGTTTCTGAAGAACGAGGCCGAAGACCCCGAAAAGAAGCCCATCGAGGGCGAAGACCCCGAGAAGAAGCCCGGCGAGGGCAATCCCGAAGATCCGGAGAAGAAGCCCATCGAGGGCGAGGGCACTGACCCCGAGAAGAAGCCCGGCGAGGGCGAGGGCACTGACCCCGAGAAGAAGCCCGGCGAGGGCGAAGAGTCCGACCCCGAGGAGGAGATTGTCGAGTTAAAGGCCGCCCTGGGCAAACTCCAGGAGACTGTCGCCGCCCTGGAACGCCAGCTCTCCGACGCCAAGGGCACCAACGCCAGGCTCACCGCGGGGCTCCGCACCACCTCCGCTTCGCACACCCATTCCGCTCCCGCCACCTTCGACGACGCCATCCGGGACCTCAGGCGCGACAATCCCGGCTGGTCGTACAACGACGCATTCGTCCAGGCCGCCAAGCTCTTCCCGCGCCTCTGGAAGCAGAAGATGTCCCGCTGATTTTTTTACCCACCCACCCATAACCAATAGGATCTATCAAAAATGCCTGCCATCATCCGCAATGACCTCCGCGACGCCGAGTTCCGGAATCCCGGCTATCTCTGGCCCATCATCGCCCCGAAGCACCCCGTAGCCCAGAAGGCCGGATCCTTCTACTACAACCGCTACACCGCGCCCACCGCAGCCGTCACCAACCGCGACACCGTCCAGCTGGGCAAGCACACCATCGAGCCTGTCGCCTCCGCCCAGTTTGACTACACCACCGGCGAAATCGCCAAGGTCAAGGGCATGGGCTACTCCGAAGTCGAGGGCTACGGCGGCCTGACCCCCGCCGAACTCGTCATGGCCTACTCCGCAAAGCGCTCCTGCCACAAGGTCATCGAAGACCGCCTGGCCGCAAGCCTCCTGGGCAAGGCCGCCGACGAAGACCTGTCCGCCGCCGACGATCTGGCTTCCCAGATTGAGCTGATTGCCCGCGCCCTGATGCCGAAGGCCCCTGGCAAGCTCGCGCTGGTGCTGGCCGCCAGCAACCTGCCTGTCCTGAAGAACAACGCAGAAATCAAGGACCGCATGAAGAACACCGGCGTTGTCCTGGGCGCCGACGGCGACCCGCGCCTCATCACCGAGGCGCAGCTTGCCGCCGCCTGCGGCGTCGACCGTGTGCTGGTCGGTCTCGACGAGTCCTGGGGCTCCGTCTCCTACAAGGGCTCCGGAGACACCCAGGTCACCGCCACCCAGAACGCCGCAGTCGTCATCCTCCCCGAGGAGACCGACGGCCCCGAGCTCTATCCGCAGCTTGCCCGCACCACCTACTTCAAGTGGGATGACTCAGCGGACATCTTCTGCCTCGAGTCCTTCCGCGAGGAGCTCCAGGACGCAGACTGCGTGCGTGCCAAGTCCCTGGTCGCTCCGGAGACCATCCTGAACTCCGCGCTGGCGACCGTCATCAAACTGCCCGCAGCATAACCCTCCCCGCCGCCGTCCGCCGTGCTCTTCGGGCGCCTCCCTCCGGCGGGCGGCGGTTTCTTTGCCCCGATGAATTTCGACTTCCTCAAATCCCATGCCGAGGCTCTGCTGATGCAGCCGGGGCTTGCCTCCCAGGCGAAATGGGGCGCCCGTTCCTTCATGGGCACCCGTTCCGTCCTCAAGCGCCAGGATGCGGCCACGCTCTCAGGCGACTTGGCAAAGTACGACTTCTCCCTACTTGTGCCTGCAAGCGAAATCGACCGGCTCGGAGGAGTCCCCGCGCCATTGAAGGACACGATTGAGCTTGACGGCACGAGACACCTTGTGCTGTCTGTCGAGAAGGACGTGGCGGGCAATGTCCGCCTCCACCTTGGGAGCCAGTATGGCTGATTACACCGTCCATGGAGTTGAGGGACTGGTCCACCTGCTTGCGGAGCTTCGGCAGATTCCGGTGGCCAAGGTGCTGCGGAATGTCGCCAAGGACTTCGTGCAGGCTGGCTACATGGATACGCCGAAAGCCGAGAAGATCCCCGGCAGGAATCCCTTCGCGCTGTTGCCCGGGAGGGGGCGGATGGCCGGCAAGTCGGTGAAGGTGAATCTGGACAAATACAAGGCCGAGGTCGCCGCCCGCCGCCATCGGAATTTCCGCAAGCCCCGCCCGAAGTCCCGGCATCTGTCGATGCTGGAGGCCTATAGGCTGGGACGTCCGAAGCGTGGTTTTGCCCTCTCTGCGTGGATCCCCGCGATGCAGGATCTGGGCTTCAAGAAGCCAGCCCCCCCCGGCGCGGCCAAATGGGAATCGGTGCAGAGGGGCTTCACCCTCTTCGCCAAGACCGGCGGCGGGTATGCCGACAGCTTCCGCCAGGAGATCGAGGAGTTCCGCAGAAGCAAGCAGACCGACCAGCAGCTCTCCCAGGCGACGCTTTCCGGGGCCGCCACCCATCCCGTCATCACCATCCAGGTGCACGAGCCGTCCCTGGATCACTATCCGGGCTGGGAGCGTCACACCCGGTCGATGGGACTGGCCCTTGCCGGTGCGAGGCTCATCCGCGCCCTCCTGAAGTGCCTCTCATCCAAGAACCCCTCCAAGACCCCCGAAAGCACCCTATGACAGACGCATCCATTGACCTCCAGGACTATCTGCTCGACCTGCTGAAGGCGCGGGAAGACCTCTTAGACCTGTCCGAGGCTGAGCAGATCCGCCCAGAGTCCGACATGGCCGACCCCCCGGTCGGGGCCTTCGCTGTAACCGTCGGTGTACAGGACAAGGGCGCACATCTGGGCATCCCCGGGCGCATCCTAGTTGATGTTGACGTGACAGTCGAAGTCCGCGCCTCCGTCACCGAGGACCCGGAGCTGTCCGCCACCCGTGCCCTGGCGCTGGCTGTCTTCGCGGCCATCGACGGCATCGCCACCGACATCCATCTGAAGGACTGGACCATCCGCCACCACGCACCGTGGATCCAGTCTCCGCTGGGCGTCGGAGACCTCTATCGCTACGCTACCTTCACCTCTACATTCCTCCTCCAAGTCAATTCATCCATCTAACCCCAAACCATAGGAGTACAACCATGCCTGAATACAAAGTAGGCACCCTGACCAACGCCGACCTGACCACCGGCCTCATCCTCCAGGACATCAACGCCAATATCGAGTTCGACACCTCGGAGGTGAAGGACGAGAACGGCAACGTGGCGTATGTCCAGCACTACAACCACCGTGCTGTGCTTTCCTGCAACGCAATCGCCCCGAAGGGCACCGCTCTGCCCACAGTGGGCGCGACCGTCTCCCTGAAAGGCATCACCCTTCCTTCCGTCGAAGCTGATGGCAAGATGACCTCCGCCAGCGTAACCCTCTCCGCGGACGGCGCCTCCGGCTCCGCAGTGGAGTTCCTGGTCACCAGCGCCTCAATCGCCACCAGCAACAGCGACGTGCCCAAATATGCGCTTACGCTGACTCGCTATCTGGAGAACTCCATCGGCGCCATCAAGACCTCCCCCGCCGCATAGTCCATGACCGACCTGCCTTCCAGTATCACCGCTTCCTGTCTCCACACCCCGGAGATGATCCGGGCGGAGCTTGCCGCGATGTTGGGGAAACATCCGGCTGTCACGCCGCGCTCCTTGGCACGTCTGTGGCTGGCCGGATCCCCCTTCGTGATGGGCGGTCGGGTGACAGCGCGTGACGAGGCGCAGGCGCAGGAGATACTTGGAAAGCGCATCCCCGCGGCGGCCATCGTCCGTGAGGTCGAGGCCGCTCTGCGGGCTCTGGAGACAATCGTTCCAAACGCGAATGCGGGGGTGAAGCTAACCACTGACGGCGCTGATGATCTCGGTCCCGAGTGGCTGGCCGACCTCTATGCATCCGTCAGCAGGGCCGCGCCGGGAATACCCTGGCGCGAGTTCCTCGATATGCCGCTTGCCGCCGCCACCCATCTTGCCGCCGCAGCCCATCGTGCCAACGGTGGAAGGACAGAGCGCCCGATGGACTGGGGCGCCGCGCTGGCGCAACTGTCCAGTGTAGGCTAGTGGGTAATAAGAGACCAGATAAAGAAAACAAAGAAGAACAGGAAAAACAACGGAATTGGCAACCATAAAAGATTCAATGTCTGTTCAAATTTGAATCTGTCTCCATGTTTTTGGCATTCCCGGTCTTCTTTCCATATCATACTGAAAAACCAAAACGTCAGTATGCCGGTGACAGTCGCACCCACCAATTGAAAAAAGTGGTCATAGACCCAAATAAACAACTCAGCATCACTCAACATGGCAGACCAGAATATTACAGTTGATTTGGACGCAAACGCGGAACCTCTTATCAATGCGCTGGATAACATAAGCCAGACTGCGGATTCTGCCAGACAGTCCCTTGACAATGTCGACGCTGCCGGGGAACTCCTGGCGGATGGAATCGAAAAGGCGGCTGCAAAAATTGACACGGCGAACGGAACGCTGGACGATTTGAATGCATCCTCCTCAGATGCCGCCCTCAAGCTTGGCGACATCAAGGACTCCTCCAAGAAGGCGGCCGACGGCATCGAGAAGATGAAGGAGAAGGCCGACACGGCGAATGATAAGCTTGGCGACATCAAGGACTCCTCCAAGAAGGCGGCCGATGGAATTGATGACATGAAGGAGAAGGCCGATGCTGCGAATGGAAAGCTTGACGACATCAAGGACTCCTCCAAGCGTGCGGCCGACGGCATAGGCGAAATCGGTCAATCCTCCCGCAAGGCCGCGCAAAATGTCACAAAGGCGGGTCAAAAGATCACGGATGCCTTGAAAAAGATTGAAGATCAAGTCAAACGAAACCCCTTTGAGAAGTTTTCCGACTATACTTCACGCATCAAGAGTGTTGTCAGTGCTGTAAAGAAGATTGCCGAGCCGCTGCAAAAACTTCTTGGTCATCTTCAGGAGATCGGCGTGCAGGCACAGGAGATGGGCACAAGTGCCGAGTATTTCCAGAAACTGCAGCTTGCTGGAGAAAAGACCGGCGAAAAGTTCGAGGATATTCAGGCTGTCTTCATGCAGATCAACGAGACTGCAAGCAAGGCGCTCTCAGGAGATGCGGACGCTGCGAGGAAGCTGGCGGACATCGGCATCGCCATCGACGATATTCGAGGCAAGGATCCTCAGCAGGTTTTCGAGACTGTGACTGGCGCCCTGGCGGCCGCCGGGGGCGAGGCGATTTCCTCCGAGGCCGCGCTGGCCGTCTGTGGCGACCGTCTCACGGAGATAGGAGACAATCTGGCAGACCTGTCAAGCGCCGATGTCATGATCGCAGACGAAGACATCATTCCAGACGAGGCAGTGCAGGCTTCGATGGAACTCAAGGAAAACTTCGACATGTTTTGCCGGGAGCTGTTGCTGCTGGTCGCCCAGTCCGGTTTTGTACAGTGGCTGGCCAAGGCCGCAAAGGTCATCGCCGGCATCCGCGATACCTTCATGGAGATCAATGATGCCCAGAGACTGATCGACGAGGGCAAAGTTCGCGATCTGGGGCAAGAGCACAACAAGAAACTGGACGAGAGCTGGCGTGGCACTGCCAGGACCATCATCGATAAAACAAGCTTCTTTGGGCTTGGTGATCTTCCCAAAATGTGGGGCGCCCGAAGTTTTGGTGAAATGCTAATGGGCTACAAAGAGGAGGGCGTGGATATACGTGCCGATGCTGTCACGCCTGAGCAACTGGCCGAGGCAAGGAAGGAACGCGAGGCGGAACGCGCCGCCCAGGCTGCGCAGGCGGCGATCAGGGACGCCCAGGCCACACGCACCCGTGAAGCAATTGCCAAGTCCAAGGCTGGGAAGGAGAATGACAAGTCCGCCGCCCGCGAGGCGGAACGCGCCGCCCGCGAGGCGGAACGCCAGGAACTCCAGCGCAGACGTGAAGAGGCCCGCGCGGCAATGGAGTTCCAACGGAATCTGGAACGCCAGATGCGCGAGGCCGACCGGGCCCGCGGGAAGGCTTCCGCCGAAAATGCAGGGGCATCCTCCTCCTCCAACAACAACAAGAAGTCTAAGTCCCGCGAGCGTCCCGACCCCGCGCCGCTTTCCACGGCTGGCAGCATCGGCGACAAGAAGGAGGCGCGCCGCCAGCGCACCCACGAGCTTCGCCTGGCACGTGCACTGGCGAAGCAGAGAATCAACATCAAGGTCAAGCCCGTGAAGGCCTCCGTGATCCGCGCCGCCGTGGAGAGCGCGACCGCAGCGCCTCTCAAGCAGCTAGCCGCCGCGGTGGAATGCCTTGGCCGTCAAACCTACATCGTGAAGTAAAATGCCTGGAATCATCAACAACTTGACTGGGTTCGTGCTTACGTCGCACACCGTCATCCCGGAGATCAAGTTTACGCCGGCCATTGGCTCAGATGCCACCCTCAAGTGGCGTCGGAATGTCGAAACGCGCGTATACGAGGTGCATGTGGCCGACGATGCGATTGTCCCCTCGCTGCCGGTGAACCCCGGGGGACTGTCGCCAGTGGGCTGGGCGGCGTCCGGCCCATGGAGCTGGAGTCTGCAATGGGTCTGCGAGTCAATGGAACTCGTCAGAGGCTACGGCGAGCCGCTTTCCGGCATCTACCGGGAGGTCTGGACTTTTCATGGCGAGTGGACCGAGGACACGGAGTAATAACGATGTTTAACCATATCCCACTTCTTCCCGAGGAACAGACAATCCCCTCCTCGCACACTTACAACACACTTGCCCGGCTGCTGAAGTTCCTCGACACGGATACTCCGGATGCCTTGCAGGTCAATCTCAACGCCCGTGGCGGCCTTCGGCTGAGCCTTTCCGGTCCTGGTTCCGCATCCGCCCCGGAGACCCTTTACAAGCTGACAATCGTCGAGGAGGGTGGAGTCCAGAAGCTGCATATAGGCTGTCTCGGGACATACGACCTTGGGGCGTTGAAGGAAGAAGACCGTCCTTACAGTGTATTCGTCTTCAAAGATGCCGATCACTACGTTGTCTTTACTGACTCTATTTCAGCCCCTTTCAATTGCGTTCTCCCGGGCTTCTCCTATGCGAATATCGGCGAGATCCTAAAGCACGGCGGCCGATGGATAGTTGCAACCCAGTACTTTCCATCTCTAAACAACGGCTTTCATTGGACCTTCACAGATAAGCTGAGTCTCCATTTTACTCTGCCTAAAATCACGAGCGGCATCTATGTGAAGGATTTTAACTCTTGGTCCCCTGGCGTCTTCAAAGTCTTTGCCAAAGTCAATCAGAGAGGCCTCCCCTTCACCAGCTCTTCCTCAGATTACTACGTATTTGATGTCGTCAAAGATGGCATCATCAGCGTAATAGACTTAGGCAAGAAAACCAGCCCAAAGCTAGTCTATAAGGATACCGTTGCCTCTGGCGCATATTACTCTGTAGGGATTTCAACCTGGCCCGGCGGCATTCCTACCTCCGTGAACGTTTCTTCCCCATTTTTAGTCTCCCGCGGCGTTTCAGTGGTCGATAATGACTTCGCTCCTGGGTTACTCGAGGACAAGGTCACGTCATCGGACAGTTCGATTGGACTGGAAGCGGTGCACGGAGATGATGATGTAAAGCTTAACATCGTGTCAAAGGTGCGTGTCGTTGCGGGAAAGCACATCGAAGTCAAGCGCGACGGAAGCACCTTTACCGTTTCGTCGACAGTCGAGAAAGGTGAGAAGGGAGACCCCGGCGAGAAGGGTGACAAGGGCGATCCCGGCGAGAAGGGTGACAAGGGCGATCCCGGCGAGAAGGGTGACAAGGGCGATCCCGGCGAGAAGGGCGAGCCCGGACTCAGGGGCGAGCAGGGACCTCCCGGCGAGAAGGGAGAGAAGGGTGAGAAGGGAGATCCCGGTCCGGCTGGCGGCGGCATAGTCAAGGATGTGCAGGCAGGCACTGGCATCGAGGCAAGCATCGACAGCCAGGGCGTTCTGCACATCTCTCTCCGCGGGACGGCGCTGGCAGACGGGGTGCTCGTCATCAAGAACGGGGTTCTCTCGACCATCCCGACTGCAAAGTGTGACACCTGACAACGGAGGGGACAGTGGAGACTTTCTGGACAAAACAAACAGGCGAGCTCATCGTCGACGCGTCAGGCGCGGCGATCCTCTGCACGCATTGTCCGTGCAACGGCAAGGTGATAATCCCTGCCGGCACGGTCATCACCTACACGATGACACGGACGATGACGAGGAGCAAGGACTACGAGGTGCGAGAGACGTCCAACGGACAGATAGGCATGTGCAACCGAAACCATTTTGAGTGGACATGGACGCACAAAGTGGAGGGCAGCTATACGACCACTGCCGACATCGAGGTCGGCGGCGGCGTGTGGATAAACCTCCTCGATGGCACAAAGGGAACCGTTACATCCACACTGGAAGGCGATGGCAGCGGCCTCCGTGAGGAGTACAACCCGATGACGAACAGCTGGGACAGCAGGACGTATACGGCAGAGATGCAGCAGCCCCAGCCTGGCCAGCCGCAGCCAATCCCCTTCTCCGCCCGCGGATTCCTCCAGCTGGTGGACGAGGGAGGGGAAATGGTGCTCAAGTGGACCCAGTACGAAGGGTCGCACACGACTACACGAGCGACTGACTACTCATCTCTCAAGTGGACGCCAGTACCGTCAAACTACCAGATTGCGTGGCTCCTCGCCCCCAGTGAAGAAAGCTACACGGAGACTGTCACTGGAGGAACAGGGCAGAAGGGGTACTACCAGCAGACGTTGCAAGTCTCGTCGATGGACCACGAGACAGGCCAGGCATCGGCGGACTTGGCAGCGGATGCCTCATGCGACTTCACCGAGTCGTGGGGCGAATCAATTGGGACGCAAAAGGGGACGGACAAGGCCACGGACAAGTGGACTGCATCATGGACGATGGCGCTCCCAAAATGCAGCGGATGCGGAGGACTTTGAGTAAGGATAGAATTATAGGAGACGCAACAACATGGACATCATCTACGATCTTGCAAAAAAACGCTTTCTTGACTCCTTTGGCCTGACACGGAACGGGTTCACCCCAACCCTTGCATACGGGGAAAAACCGATTTGGAAAATCGAGCTTGTCGACACGTCACGCAACGACGGCACACCCGACGTCTCCCGCGTCAGCGCCTGGCGCAGCGCCATCGACACGGATTTCCGCACCGCCACCTCTCCGATGTGCCGCACGACGGAGGGGATTGTCCAGACGCAGGGCAACTTCGGCGTCGCTGTGCTTGTCCCCATCGACTCTGCGACGGAGCGCTATCTGGAGGTATGCGACGGCAGGCGTTCCACCGCGTGCTGGTTCGAGCTTGCTGGGCTTGACGCCGCCGGCGATACTGTCTTCTATGTCTCCTTCCCCATCTCCGCACTCTTTCCCATCGACCCATCCGCCTCCGGTGATGTCGTGCCTGTTGAGGTGACCGACCTTACGCGCACCCAGGTCGAGGCAATCGCAAAGGCGGCCTCCTCAGATGCTTTGGCGGCGGGCATTTCATCTGAAGTGGCATCGCAGGTCACTCCGGCAGTGACGGCGGCTCTCGCGGATTACAAGCCGCTTCCGACCGACGGCACCGCTGGCCAGGTCTTGACGAGGACCGCCGATGGCGCGGCATGGGGCGATTCGCCTTCCGCGCTTCCGACCGACGGCACCGCTGGCCAGGTTCTGACGAAGACCGAGGACGGCGCGGTCTGGAAGACACTGGACATACCAGATGCATCGGTTCTCGCGTGGGGCGCCATCACAGGCACACTCTCCGACCAGTCGGATCTCCAGGCAGTCCTTGACTCGAAGATTACGGGACCATCGGCTGGAGAGGAAGGTGCGTATCTCCAGAAGACAGCGACTGGCGTACAGTGGGCAGCAATCGCTACAGGAGGAGCATCCTCCCAGGTAGTAAGGACGATTACCAGCCTTGACGCATTCAATGCGCTTACGCAGGAAGTAAGGGAATCGAAGGAAAGCATTGCTTTCCTCGCAATTCCCGGCAAGAATGGCGCCGAATGGAGCGCCCAGGACGGAAACATAAAGCCAAGCCACTGTTATCTTGCGACGCCACTACTGGACGACTGCCTTATCCTAGACTTGACCGCCCTCGGCTCCTACTACGCAATCCCGACTGCGACCACGGCGACGACGCTTGAGATCTCCCCCGGGCAAAGGCTCGTGTGGACGCTGGAAGCAGACTCCACGCTCAGCGCCAAATCACTCGATGAGACGCACTGGGCTACTGCGCAAATCGAGATCTCGACTGGCTCCCACAATGTGACTGCCGGAAGCAATATGACAATAGTGGACACGCTGACCGCGAACGCGGTGAACGTCTGCGAGGTGAGATGGAGGGCAGGCGCCGCGCGTCTTAGGGTCGTGGATGTAATCTCCGCAGGAGGCGACACGCCAGTCCAGGATGACTTTCCGAAAAGCTTCACGGTGACGGCATCGCAAGGACTGAACGGACAGGCCTGTCTTGGCACATACACGAGGACAGGGGACACACTGGCGCTCAATGGCGTGGACTATCCCGTATATTCGTATACAAGTAGCTCTGGGAAGGTGCACTACATCCACATCAGCAAGTATGTCTACGAGGGGATGCAGAGTGTTGCAACCTCCTGGATCCTGGATACACGCACAACTTTTACGGCAGAGTCGGGGATAAATGTTGCAGAGGTGTACGGGACTTGCAAGCTCAAGGACGGCACATACGAGCCACGGTCCGCAGACTGGAACGGCAACCAAGGCGCCGTGACTGTCAGCTGGGAAATGTAAGGAGGATTAGGATGAAGAAGACACTGTTTTTACTTTTCGCGCTCGCTGCGCTTACAGGATGCATGACGGACAACGAGGCGTGGCTGAGGAACCGCGACATGGACATCAAGGCGTCGCACCAGGCAACCTATCAGCCCCTCGTGATCAACGGACCGCTGGAACTGAAGGAGGGCGCGTCAATCGTCGCAAATACACCAAGCCAGCCATACGTGCCGACCGATATCCCCAACGGTGCGGCCATCCAGGCTGGCGTCATCAGGGACATCACGACCACCGCGGGGCTTGCCGCCGTCGGCATAGTCGGGGCGGCCAATGCCGGAGACTCATCCAAGACCACCATCAACACGGCACCTGCCGAGGGAGGCAAATAATGAAAAAGACCCTTATCGCGCTGTGCTGCGCACTCGCGGCGCTTACGTCCTGCATTGCCACGGCACCCGTGTCATTCGCCTGGCGTAGCAACTCCTCGCAGCAGTATGCGACTACTGAGGCCAGCAACGAGAACAAGTCCGAGAGCCCTTCTGTCAATGCGGACAGGACCACGGAAGCCACGGCGGCCGTCACCACATCCAGCGGCGATGCGACTGCGTCGCAAGGAGAATAGTAATGATTGACATAACGACCTTGATCGCCATCGTCGCCACGCTCTTCACTGGCGCGGCATGGATCGTGTCGCGCCTTGACAAGATCACTGCCGAACTCGCCGCCATGCGCGCCGATGCAAAGGACTACGTCACGCATGAAGTATGCCACCGCCGCCGCCTTGAAATCGAGGCAAAGCAGTTTTGCGACAAATGAGCTATCTCGCCATCCCATGCGCAGTGAAGGACGAGGGCGGCGTGCTGACGCTCCATGTCCTCCGTGACTTCGACCTCCGTCCCTTCGGCATCGATGCGACGATACCGGAGGGGTTTACTTCCGACGGCATGAGCGTCCCGCGGGCGCTCTGGCGCTGGATTGGTCCCAAGGTCAATGCCAAGACCATCGGGCCGTCCCTCGTCCACGACTGGCTCTATGCCACCCATTATCTGTCTCGTGCCGATGCCGACGAGTGGTTCCGGAATGCGCTTATTGCCAACGGCTATCCAAGGCTCCGCGCCCGGTGCGTGTGGATGGGATTGAGAGTCTTCGGCGGCTCCCACTGGTAGTCATCCGAGAGTCGGGAATCTGGCCAGCGCCTCGCGTTTCCGCTGCATGTCCTCGATCCTGGCGTAAATCCTTGTGACCATCGGCGACGTATGCCCCAGCCATGACTGGATGACTGCCATTGGGATGCCGTGTTCTGCGCATAGCGTCGCAAATGTCGCACGGAGGCAATGGGCGCAATATTGTCCAGGGCGGCCGATTAGGCCGATAGCCCCCATCGCCGTTGCGAATCGCTGCGACAAATTCCGGCGGTCATGATGATATGTATCTGCGATATGCGGGAAGAGCAAATCGTCTGCACAAGTCTCTCCCGACTCCTTTTCTGCCACGAATGAGGCAAGCATTGGATGCAGGGGGAACTCGACGGGGCGCATGGTCTTCCCCATGATTCTGGACAGGATGCCATTACGGCACATCCCGAGCGTCAGAGTCGCGGCGTCTCCCATTCTAAGGCCAGTATACAGAAGGAATCTTACGTACCACGCGAACTCCCTGGCGTATTCCCCGCGTCGGTCAGCCTTGCCATCCACATACTCCAGGAGCTTCCGCACCTGGTCCATTGTCAGCGGCTCGCGATGCATGACATTCCGATGCCTGGGCACGGGCGGGAATAGATTTCTCTTGCATCCGCAGTCATGGAGAATCTGCCGGCAATAGATCACCGCATGCTGTGCCGCACGGGGGGCGCAGCTTTCCACGAAGTCCTCGCACACCTCCGGCGTCAGGCTCCCCACGTCTTCGATCGCCGTTTTGCTGCACCATTTGACAAAGCGCATCCAATAGTATCCGGCAACCTTTGCGCTTGACTCCTTCACGCCGTGCCGCTTCACATACTTCTTGACAGAGAACACATCGACAAGAGGGAGGCAATCCGTCCGTTCCTCGCTGGCGCGGCGGCGGAGCCGCACCACCTTTTCCACAAGCGCCGCCTCGTTGTCCGTCATTGCCGGCGCGACAATCCGAAGCGCGCAATCTTCGGCCTTCTGCCTGTTTGTCTGCCCCGTCGACACCCTTTTCTGGGGCTTGCCTCCATACGTCACCCACCAGATTTTCCCGCGCTTGAAAAGCCTCATCCGAGCCTCCTTTTCATTGTGTTGTTTTTGTGTTATCCGTGTCAGCCACCGACTAGATGACACCTAGGGACACGGCGTTTTTTTAATAACACAAAAATAACACAATGGCGGTTTTTCCTGGTTTTCCGGGCTGTTGTATTTCCTGCGTAAGTTGTTGATTTTCAAGCTGGTACCGGAGGTGGGAATCGAACCCACAAGGGATTTCTCCCGCCAGATTTTGAGTCTAGTGCGTCTGCCGATTCCGCCACTCCGGCCCTGTGTAGTTTATTCGGCGCACATCCGTTACTATAGCTTTCTGCGTGGGATTTTCCAAGGCAGGGGGATGTTATTTGAAGAGCTTTCTGAGTGCGGAGCGCAGTCTCCACTCGTGGTCTTGCGGGGTTCCTGTCAATTCCGCGTTGAATGCCCATGAGATTGGCCTGAGGAGCCATGAGATAATGCTGACGGACTTCAGGAGTTTGCCTGAGACCTCGAAGTACATCTGGTTTGTGTCGAGTCTGTACTCCCCGTTTCCATTGAGTGCGATGAATGAGCCGTCGGTTCGGATGTCCCGGAATACGATTGAGTTTCCGTGGCACTCGAAATTTGTGTCCAGGGTCGAGATTTTTCCGAGGGAGGCGATTTTGTCCTTTGAGAAGAAATTGAATGTTCCTCCGGCGATGATTTTTCCGAGCGTGGTGAGCGTGGGAACCCTCCAGAGGTCCATGTCATAGAGATTCAGCTTTCCGCTTCCTTCGACGTGCAGCGGTTTTCCGGCCCATCCGTGGAGCAGGAAGAAGTGTCCGTCCACGTCGGTTTTTCCTGGGAGGTCCTCTGTCTCGTACTTTTTGACATCCGGGGTTTCGTCGACGAGTTTTCCCTTTGCGAGTTGCAGCAGGTGTGCCAGCGGGATTTCCTTTGCGACGGCCAGGAACTCGCTTTGATTGAGATTGATGTTATATGATCCCGTGGTGGCGATTTTTCCCCCGAAGAGTTCCGCCTGTGGGATGTCCCACGAGAATCTTGCGTTTGACGATTTCCAGTTTCCGTTGATATTTTGGATTTCCAGTTTTCTATATTTGATGGACTTGCTTTCGATGGTTCCCTGCATTGCCAGTGAGAGCGTCGTGCCGCTGTGGAATGCCCCCTCGCATGTGAACCTTGCATCCGGCGGCAGGTCGAATTCGTCCAGGTGTCCTTTGATTCCGGGGAAGATTCTTTTCAGCAGTTCCAGGATATGGATGTTTCCTTCTCCCTTTTCGCAATGGAAGACTCCTGCGATTCCGTTCTTGAATCCCATTGTCAGCCTTCCCGTGAGCGACTCCTCCTCTCCGTCTGCCTCGGTGACCTTGATATTAGTCAGGAGGAGTCTGTCCTCGTTTGGGAGTTCCAGCCTGATGTCAGCGGAGATTCGTTCCATGGGGAGTCCCGAGTATGCGAAGTCCTTTTGGCTGAACCTTCCCTCCATCGTGAATGTCCATTCCCCGTCCGGGAGGTCCTTGTATTCCAGGGAGTCCGCGATGATTTCTGATGAGAACCCCTCTGCCGGCTGGAACTCCTCCCAGATGTCCCTGTATACTGCGATTGCCTCGTCGGAGTAGATGAGTTCCGCGAATGCCAGCGGCGGTCCGTGGATGGCGATCTTCTCGAAATTCAGCCGCAGGGGGCTGTATTGGATTTTGAGATTTCCCGAGAGAGTCCCCTTCTTGTTGGCCAAGATTCCGTTGAGCGAATTGAATTCGACGTGTCTTTTATCGATGACGACATTTGCGGAGACGGAGGAGAAGTCGGTTTTGAGGAGCCTTGTCTCCCCAGTGTCGAAGTGTCCGGTGATTGTCCAGTCGTTTGTATCCCAGTCCCAGGAGTCCTTTGGCGCGTGCCATCGGTATTCCGGCATTTGGAATGTGAGCATGGAGGGTTTGTCAGAGACGAACCACGTCAGCGGGAAGTCCTTTCCGAGCTGGCATGGTCTTTCCAGGACCCTGAAGACGAGTTCTGGCAGGAACGAGCATTTTCCGTTGTTGATGGCGATGGTTTCGAAGTCCGGGGCCAGGATGATTTCCGCATTTGCCTCGAGGGCGGTCCTGCTTCCGATTCTGACGCATGGCCTGACTGCGATGGTCAAGTTGCCATTGGATTCCGGGAATGAGGTTTCCGCGTGGATTTTCAGGAGATTTGGCTCCTCGTCTGAGATTGCGGCCTCTGCGTCGAGATTGAGCTTCAGGTCGGAGAGCGTGAGCTTCATCGCCAGATTCTGGAGAGGCAGCTTTGCCAGGGCGCTTTGCTTCTGTGAGACGAGGAGTGCGGCGTGCCACTTGCGCCACTCCTTTATGGGGGAGGGGGCGAGGGAGGCCTTGAACTCTGCGTTTGTGAAGGCATCGAAGGGCGTGTTGCGGCTGGAAATCACCCCGAGGCCGCGAAGGGTGCTTCCCAGGTCGACAGTGCCTGAAAGATTGCCCTTGACCATGGAGTCGGCAAGTGAAAGAGTCATTTCTCCGGAGATGGAGTGTCCGGAGTTTTCGCCAAGGCCCACGGAGACTCCTTCGAGGCGCAGGAGCCCGTCCTTGAGGGCGAAGCGCCCGCGTGCATTGCGCAGCTTCAGTTGTTCGACCGTGATTCCGGGGCAGGAGAAATCCATTGTCGGCGAGAAGGCCGCGGGGTCCAGGGGGCATTCGGGAAGCACTCCCTGGAAGGCGAGGGGGCTTGTGAACTTCAGGAATTGTGGGAGTGTCTCCTGTGGAAGCATAAGGAGCCGCAGGAGGGTCTGGGGCATCAGCTCCCCCGTGGCGCGTGCCGCGACCATTCCTGCGTCAAAGTCCATCCGGGCCTCGATGTCCACCATCTCGTTTGGATTGTATAATATATGTAACTTGTTGATTTTCAACAAGTTATGGCTAAATGAGAACCTGATGCGGGCGGAGGAGACCGCCCTGCCTTTGATGACTGCGTCGACGATTCCCCCTTCTCCTGCGATTTCGAGAGATTCCGGGAGGGATGCGTTTCCGGCGACATTGACCTTTATGTATGCCTCTCCCGCGCTGCCGGTCACCATGTCGATTTCATCGAGGATATCCCCGATCAGGTTGCGTGGGATGGTTGTTGGAGTCGGGCGTGTTTCCGGCATCTGTCCTTGTCCGTCGGCGTATTCCCGTGCCTCCGTTTCGTTGGGTTCTGTGTCCTTTGTGTCGGGGGGTGTCGTATCGCGGTCTTGTCGTGGTGGCTCCTTGTCGTCCAGTGTAGCGACGACAGAGACGGGGACTCCCTGGAGGATTCCGTCGATGTCGACGATTGTCTTGTTTTTCAGGGTAGTCTGGAGTTTCCCCTGGATTTTCTGGAGCGAGATTTTGACAGGGCTCTCCTCGTTATCCTGGGGCGTGACATTGAGGCATGCCTCTCCCCGTGTGACCCTGAGTTCCCTCATGACGAACTTTCCCCGGAGGAGGCTTGCGGGTCTGAGGTGGAGTTCTGCGCAGGGGGTGTTGAAGCAGACGGTTCCGAGGTCGGTGTCGACTTCGATTTGGATCTCCGCCAGTTCAAGACCTGTGAATATGTTTCCCCTGATGGCCGAGATGGTGCAGGTGCCGTTTTGCTGGACGAATCCGTTTGCGATTGCCTCCCTGAACCAGCGCGGGTATCCGAAGGCCGTGGGGAGAAGGACAACCGCCACTATGACAATTGCGGCCAGTAGAGCCAGCGTGGCGGTTGTCCATTTGAGGATTGTTTTCCAGCGTATTTTCTTCATCGGCAGTGTTCTGTCGTGGCGTCCTCTCCTTCAGAGTGGTCTTGTCGTAATATTTGCCTGGTGTGGGTGGAGGGCGTTGCGTGTCATTTGTTGATGAACCTCCATCCTTCGGCTGCAGGGGATCGGCTGCCGTTGGAGGACTGTCCTGCGGAGCGTCCATGTCCGTCGTAGTACCTGGTAGTTCCGCCTCTGTCCGTGGTGGACTGTCCTGCGGAGCGTCCATTGCTGTCGTAGTATCTTGTTGTTCCGCTGCTGTCCGTTGTCGCCCGTCCTTTTGAGCGTCCGTTTCCGTCGTAGTACCTTGTGTTTCCGTGGCTGTCGGTGTGTGAGGTTCCTGCGGAGCGTCCGTTTTCGTCGTAGTATCTTGTTGTTCCGCTGCTGTCGGTGTAAGACCGTCCGATTGACCTTCCGTTGCTGTCGTAGTAGCGTGCGTTTCCGTTCGAGTCGATTTCAGTCCGTCCGGTGGAGCGTCCGCTGCTGTCGTAGTGCCGGATAGTCTTTGCGGAGAGGGTGGTGGCCAGAATCGCCATAATCAAGAGAGCCGTCATTCTTCCCATATCATTGTCCCTCCTATTCCTTTGGGTGTTGTATTGTTTTTTCAGGGGATTGCCTGGTCAAGTATTTCGATTGCGAGGTCGAGTTCCTCGTCCGTGAGCTTCAGCGAGGGCAGGAGTCTCATTACCCCTTTTCCCGCGGTGAGGACGAGCAGCCCCTTTTCGCGGCATGCCGCGACTGCGTCCTTGAGCGCGTCACCCAGTTCGATTCCGACGAGCAAGCCCATTCCCCGGATGTCGCGCATTGCGGGATGTCTTTCCTTGAGTCCCTCGAGTTTTCGGAAGAGCTTTTCCGACTGCCGTTCCACGTTTTTGAGGACTTCCTCCTCCTCGAAGACATTCATGACCGCGAGTCCTGCGGCCGCTGCCAGTGGATTGCCGCCGAAGGTTGAGCCGTGGGTGATTCCGGGCTTGAAGAGCGCCGCCAGTTCATCGGTCACCTGGAAACACGCCAGCGGGATTCCGTTGCCGATGGCCTTTGCCGTCGAGAATGCGTCGGGAGTGATTCCGAAGTGCTGGTATGCGAAGAGCTTTCCTGTGCGTCCCATGCCCGTCTGGACCTCGTCCAGGAGCAGCAGCAGATTCCTTTCATCGCAGAGCTTTCGGAGTCCAGTCATGAAATCCCGTGTTGCGGGGAAGACCCCTCCTTCCGCCTGGACAGGTTCCAGGAGGATTGCGCAGGTCTGGTCTGTGACTGCGGCGCGGACTGCGTCGAGGTTGTTGTATTCCACGGTTGTGAATCCTGGCATGTCCGGGCTCATGCCCTCCCGGAAGATTGGCTGCCCTGTTGCCGCGAGCGTGGCGAGGGTTCTTCCGTGGAATGAGGAGGAGAATACGACGATGTGGTTTCTGCCTCCGTGTGCGGAGCCCCAGAGGCGTGCCGCCTTGATCATGCCCTCGTTGGCTTCGGCTCCTGAGTTGGCGAAGAAGACCTTGCCGCCGAATGCGCCCTGGGAGAGCTTTCGCGCCAGCCGCGGCGTGTTGCGGTTGCAGAAGAGGTTGGAGCAGTGCATGAGCTCCGCCGCCTGGTTGGCGATTGCCAGGGAGACGGCTGGATGGCAGTGGCCGAGGCTGCAGACGCTGATGCCGGTGGTGAAGTCAAGATAACGGCGGCCTTCGATGTCCCAGAGCCAGGAGCCATTGCCGCGCACCATGATGGGCGAGGTGAAGTTGTAGGCCGGAACCATGTATTCGCTGTAGAGCGAACGGATTTCTTCTGCTTCGGGAGACATTTGAGTTTGGCGCGTCGCCGGCGGCTGTGCCGTGCGGGGCGCGGCTGGATTCAGAGTTGTTGGGTGTGGATTATATCCGAGTCGAAGTAGTTGCAGGACATTCCCGCGTCCACGACGATTGTCTGTGCATTGATTCCGCTGGAGCGTGGGCTGAGCAGGAATGCCGCGACATTTGCGGCCTCGGATGTTTCCAGCGCCTGGTGCCGCAGCGTTGCCTTTTCGGCGAAGAGATATGCGTCGATGTATCCGGGGATTCCTGCGGACGCGCTGGTCTTCAGGGGGCTTGCCCCGACTGCGTTGACCCTGATGTGCGGGGAGACCTGCGAGGTCAGGGACTTTGCGAGGAAGACGACGCTGGAGTCCAGGGCGGCCTTGACCGGCCCCATGTAGCCGTAGCTTTCGGCCGCCATCTTCGTCGACGAGATGGAGAGGGTGACAATCGAAGCGTTTTCCGCGAGGTTTGCCTTGAGCGCGTTGCAGAGTGCGGCCAGGGAGAAGCAGGATATGTCCATCGCCTGCAGGAAGTCCCGTTTTTTCACCTCGTGGAATGGCCTGACTCCTTCGGAGTAGTTTGCGAATGCGATGGAGTGGAGGATTCCGTCGAAGACAAGGGAGTTTTCGGCGGCCCACGGGGCGAGTCCCTCCACCTGTGCCTCGTCCTCTACGTCGCAGACGCATGTTTCTGCGTTTTCTTTCCCGAGCAGCGCCAGGTTCTTGTCGCGCAGTTCAGGGCTTCTGAAAAGGAAGACGAGCCGTGCCCCGGCTTTCTCCAGGACCTTTGCGACGCTCCAGGCGATGCTTCTTCGGTTTGCGACGCCCGTGATTAGGATTGTCTTGTCGCGGAGTTGGAGGAAGTCTGTTTCCATGTGGGGGAGTGGGATGCCGCGCGAGAGGCGTGTCTCTGGCGCGCGGCGTGTGTCTCGCGTGGCCTAGAGCCTTGGCGACTGGTGTGTCATCTCCATTGAGACGCGGATTTTGTTTGTGACCCCCGTGACTCCCGGGACCGCCTTTGCGGTCTCGACTGCCCTGTGGGCGGCGGCGAAGGTGGTCGTCGCCCCGGAGAGGGTGATGTGTCCATTGTCGTCGGCGGTGACATCGAGGAATGCCAGTGAGATTTTCTGGACGACGAGGAGTGCGGTCGAGACCTTCTGCGCCAGGAGCTGGTTTGCGATGAGCTTCTTCGCCTTTGCTTCGTTTTCCTGGGTTCCCTTCAGGTCGAGCTGGGACTGGAGGAGTTCGGCGAGGTTTTCCTGGGAGATGGTGGCCGTGTTGATTGTCAGGTCGTACTTTGTCGCGTCCGCCCACTGTTCGTTGAAGTGGAAGAAGCAGAATCCGGAGCGGTCTGCGTCGCATCTCCGGACGATTCTGGATGCGGTGTCGGTATCGTATCCGTATTCCTTCTTGACCGTTTCGACTCTGAATTCGATTGGTGCGACCAGTCGTACCCTGATGCAGTTCGGGAGATTTCCGAGCATCATGTGCGCCCCTCTTCCGAGGATGATGACGTTGCTTTCCTGGGCGACCTCGAGCATGATTGTCTTGAGGTAGAGGATGTAGAGGTCCATGTCGGAGGAGAGCGATGAGAAGAATCCGGGCTTCTTTTCGTCGTAGCGCTGGAATGTCTTCTGCGTCATGCCTGCGTCGATCAGGCGTCTTTCCAGTTCTTCCTTAGTGAGAAGAACCGCATTCAGACGTCGTGCCAGCACTTCGCCGGCCTCCGTTGTCCATACACCGTGTTCTCTTGCAATCGTAAGAATTGACATGGTATTCAGCCCTCCTTTGGTTGAACTGGTTTTTCTTGTGCCTGGGGCGTCCTACGATGTGCCGAATTGCGCACCGTCTCCAGGATGAATTGTCTTGCCCTTGCGGCGGGCCACCACTCCTGTCCCTTTGGCGTCAGGAATCCGCAGTGTCCTCCGTCTTCCGGTGTTTCGAGATAGAAGAATTTGCTTTCCCTTGCTTCGTTTACGGGGTGGCTGTCTCCTCCCAGCAGCGGGTCGTTTTTCGGGTTTACGAGCAGTGTCGGCCTGTCGATTTGTCCGAGGTATCTTACGGCGCTGGCAGTAACATAGTAGTCCTGTGCTCCCCGGAATCCCATTGTCCGTGCAGTGAACGACTCGTCGAACTCTGTGAAATTCCTTGCGTTAAGCGCTTCCGTCGCATCGAATTCCGGGAAGTTTCTTGCGACCTCCTGGACTTTTTCCTTGAGTTTTTCGAGGAAGTGTTTTTCGTAGATTCCGAAGAGTGCCTTGTGGCTTGTCTGGATTGATGCGGGTCCGTCGATAGGCGCGCAGAATCCGACTCCTCCCATGACTTCGTCCGGGATGACCTTGAGTTCCCGTCCCAGATATAGGATAATCAGGTTTGCTCCCATTGAGAATCCGCTCAGGTAGATTTTTTTGTATCCGCACCTGATTGCGTGCATGACCACCTGGTGCAGGTCGTCTGTCGAGTTGTTGCAAGTGAACCTCAGCGTCCTGTTTTCGACTTTTCCCGTGCCCCTGTAGTTCCATGCGAGGCAGTCTATTCCCGCCTTCCGGAATGCATGTACCATGCTGAGGCAGTAGTGCCTATGCGTATTTCCGCAGAGTCCGTGGCAGATTACCATCAGTTCGTCTGTCGGCTTGTCGCACCTTGCCCAGTCCAGGTACAGGAAGTCTCCGTCCGGCAGGTCGATTCTCTCCCGCTGGTATTCGACGTCCTCCTCCTTCAGGAAGTAGCTTGGGAAGATTGTCTCGAAGTGTGCCCCCAGATGGATTGGGGACTTGTATGTGGAGGCGATGAAAGGCATCTTTCTTGTCGGTGGTGTCGTGGGGCGGCCGCGAGGCCGTGATTACGCGTGTGCGTGCGGCGTGCTTTCGGATTACTTCGAGAGCAGCAGTGTCGTGGAGGCGGGGTGCATGAGCCTCCTGTATGCCTCCTGGTATTCCTTGACGAGGCGTATTGGCGTGACCCCTGGCTTGAGTTCGACGTTGTATTCGAAGTGGAAGGTTCTTTGGGCTCCCTGCCTTGGTTCGGCGGTGCGGTTCTTCCATGTGACGTATCCGGCGCCGTCCGGCGCGCGCCACTGGAGTGCCGCCGGCGCGATTACGACCTTCGGGTATCCTGCGGGGAGCTTCAGGTCCATGGAGATTGACCGGTTCTGGAACGAGCCCCTGTAGAGCGGGTTGTGCTTTCGTTCGCCCCGTGCGTATCCGAGGCTTGAGGCCAGCGAGATTGGAAGCCGAAGATAGCAGTAGTCTCCGTCGAAGGAGGCGCACTTGCCGAGCCTTACGGTGAAGGAGATGTTTCCCGGGTAGTGTTTGAAGTTGGTAATCAGGTCTGCGGTGACGGGGGTGGCGTCCTGCGAGATTTCGGAGACCATCTTGACATAGTGCCTGCGCCTTTCCTCGGGGGTCATCCTTTCGAACATCCTCTTTTGCGCTCCGAAGGCGGCTCCGGAGACATCCATTGAGACCTCGATTTGCGCGGAGCCGTCGTCGTTCACCGTGATGAGCCACTTTTCCGTGTCGTTGTCCTTGTACTTTTCGGGGAGGTCCATCACCTCGAGCCTTCCGTTGTCGAGTGGGAGGAGCATTCCGTGGTCGAAGGCGCTTGTCCCGAACTGCGCGTATTCCTTCTGGTCGTTCAGCCAGATGTCCCTTCCGTTGACATTCACCTTCACGAGCCATGTGTCAAAGAGGTCCGTGGATGGGTATTTCTGGTAGAATCTCTGGAGGTCTTCGGCCTGTGGCGTTGCGCTGGCGAGATAGAGCTGCGGCTTGAGTCCGGCCGCCTGCAGCATTGCGTGGTACAGGAGTGCCTGGTCTGCGGAGTTCCCGTATCCGTCGGCTGCGGTGACTTCGGGGGGGGTCATGCATGAGAGGGGCAGGGTGTTGAATGCGGGCCCCTCCGACCGGATGTTCTTTTCAATCCAGTCGCGGATTTTCACGATCTTCTCCTCATCCGGCAGTCCCTTGCATGGCTCCGCCAGCTTCCTGACGGTTTCGCCTCCGTTGCCCAGTGCCTCGACATACCTGCGGACGATTCCCGCGTATGCCGACCAGCTGCCCGTGGTTGCGACGACCGTCGGGAGATACGAGTATGAGGGGGGCAGGTTTCTTTCGGCGGGGAGTGCCGGTATGTCGCGTGCCTTCAGGGTATGCCGCACCATGTCATCCGGCAGTTTCTTCTTTTTGTGTTCGACCTTGACGGGGTCCTTGAGGTCGCCTTTCATGTTGAGCCATCCGTCGGCCAGGTATTCCAGGGTGCAGTCGAGGGACCTTGGCGCGGTGATTTCGAGGGACCATTCCTTGATGGGGCTGTTTGATCGGATGGTCTGGGAGTAGTGGAAGAAGGGCTGGTTCCTGGATGTCTGGCGGAGCCGCAGTTCCACGATGCTTCCGACCTCGATTCCCGGAAGGTTGACGACCAGGGTCTTTGCGCCTGGATATCTTGGCGCGGAGGCGTTCCAGGAGGCGTCCATCAGGTTGATGTTCTCCTTCGGGGTTTCGGTCGTGACGCCGTCGTTGGTGACGAGCGCCGAGAGCACCTCCAGCTCCTCCCAGGCAGGATTGAACTCGAGGGTGATGTCGGAGCTGTCGCCGATTCCGGCGTATGTGGCCACCTTGTATTTGAGATAGGACTCCGCCACATAGCTGCTCTGGGACTCGACGGTGATGCTCGTGGAGGATTCCAGAATCTCCGTGTTTGGCGTATCCGCGGCCTCCTGGGAGTCGTCGCCATGCTGGGCGGGCGGCGCCTGGAATTGCAGGATTGGCATCTTGCGGTCTTCGCCGTCCTTGACTGCCAGGGCGTCCTTGAGTTCCAGATACTCCTCGGGGGAGAAGCGGACGACCTTTGACGCATACCTGGAGGAGAGCGCCATGCCGTCTGGGCGTCGTTTGAAGGAGCGGGTGATTGCGATGCAGTCGTTGTCAATCTGGGTGTATTCGGGGAGCGAGACGACCTGGAGGCTGGCGGGCAGTTCCAGGGCGGCCTCCTCGACGACTTCGCATGTCATCTTGGTTTCGAATGGGAAGCGCCGCTTGTCAAGGGTTGCGTTTCGGAACGGGAGGAAGTTGAGTCCGAAGCCTCCTGCAAGCCTTGGGAATTTCAGCATTGCCGCCTTTCCAGGGGCGGTGTCCGGCGTGCCATCCGGCTTCATCGAGGTGACGAGATAGTTGTCCGCCGCGAAGGAGAGGAAGATTTGGGTGGGTTTTTCGAGATCAAGGAGGTCTTCCGGGAGGATTTGCAGGGAGTCGAGCCTGGCTCCCGGGATGACGGACGCCAGGAGCTGTTCGACTGCGAACCGCCTTTGTTCGGCGGGCATGCTGAGGAAGAAGTTCCTGTAGATATTGTCCATGATTCCATGGAATTCCACCTGTGTGCGTGCCTGGAGCGTGCCGTCTTCGGTGAGTTTTGCGCTTGTTTCGACTCTGGAGAGGTTTTCGTTTGACGGCGTGACAGGTGAGAGCAGGAGTGTTTCCCCCTTTGGCGTGGCGACGAGGTAGCTTTTGTCGGAGAGATACGCGGGGAATGGGTCCCGGGTGTTTGAGTTCGTGGGGTCCATGAGGAGCCACTTGCCCGTGTCGGGATCCCTGACTGCGGTGATGGCGTGGTTGAAGTAGGGTTGCGGGACTTCGACATCCTTTGGATATCCGACCTGGATGAGGGTGGGGTGCGCGTCGTACCCCGCGGTCCTGAGCATCGCCACGAGGAGTGCCGCCACGTCGCGGCAGACGCCCGCCCGCTGCTCGAAGGTGAGGACGACGTCGTGTGGTTCGTATCCGGGGGCGGTGTCCTCCAGTGTCAGCCCCATGTAGCGGACGCGCTGGGAGACGAAGTTGTAGAGGGCGACGATGCGTTCGCGGTCGGTTTTGCAGCCGGCCGTGAGCTCCTGGACGGCCTTGGCGATTGCCTCGTCCACGGCGAGGTGTGGTTCGGAAAGCTGGCTATACCACCTTGAGACCTCCTCCCATGAGGTGAAGGTGCTCACCAGGACGCGCTGGACGCAGGAGCCGTCGCTGGGCATTGACGGTTCCGGGAAGAACTGGGGGACGTCCGCCACCTCCCAGGTGTATACGATTCTCCCGTCCCGTCCCCCCTTTGCCTGTTTTGGGCCTCCGTTCACCGGGTTTTTGACGGCGATGCTCATGAGGGGGAGTTCGGCCGGAGCGTCCACTTCGACCGTGGAGTGGAGAATCGGGTCTGTGGATTCGAAGGGGAAGTAGCTGCTGAAGGAGTTCGGGACCCGCGGCTTGAGGATTTCGTCCACATAGACCGCCCGCAGTATGTCTCCTGGCTGCAGTTCCGCCACGGTCACCTTTATGAGCCTGCTGTTTGGGTTGTAGATGTTCGAGTCCATCTGGGAGACCTCCGTCATGTCCTGGGTGCAGGATGCGAGATCCAGCGTGACGGTCTCCCCGGTGGGCTTGAGGACTTGGACGAGCGAGATTTTTGCCCGTGCGTAGCTTGTGTCGTAGTAGCTGGTGAGGACCTTTGACGCGTCGGCACCTGCCTGTGTCAGCGCCTTGCTTGCGTAGTCGTGGACCTGGACGTATGTCCCGTCGGGGTTGTACAGGAACTTTATGGCGCTGTCGACGAGGACTGTGTCCGCGTTGGGATAGTTTTGCGTTGTGGCGCGTGCGGCTGCGTTCCGGATGTCCTTCAGGCTGAGGAATCCGTTGTCGCTGTCGTTCCAGGTGAGTGCGGGAAGCGCGATTGCGACGAGGAATATTAGCAGCGCGGGCAGTATTCGCTTCATTTTGGTTGTTCTCTCCCTGGGTCTAGTGTTGTGCGATTTTCCTCAATGCCAGCAGTCCGCCGATTTGATACGCGATATTCGGCAGCCAGATTATGTATTCGGGGTGGAGCCTTGGGTGGTGGATGAGGCTGTTGCAGAGGAGCATCACTCCGTAGTATGCGAGTGCCATGACGAGGCAGATGAGCAGTCCGCTTGCGGCCTCGCTGCGCCGGTTTCGTATTCCGAAGGGGATTCCCAGCAGCAGGAATGCCAGGGGCGAGAATGCCAGCGCGAGCCTTTCATGGAATGCGTACCAGTGCTTTGTCACGTCCTCCCCCTGGGATTCCGACCACACGATGTCCCCCAGCAGCATTTTCACCGGCATCATGCTGAGTTTTCTTGTGAGCGACTTCCTGTCCTGGAGCGTTCCGTATTCCAGGTGCATCGTGAGTGCGTCTCCGGCCAGGAACCTGGGGGTTCGGTCGTTGGCGTCGCGGTATGCGTCCACGCTCTTGGTGGAGAGCGGGCGTTCGGCGATTGTGAAGTTGTATAGCGTCAGGAGCAGTTCCCGTTCATCGGGTCGCGCCTCGATCATGCAAGACTCGGCGGTGATGTCCCGGAGGGTTCCCGCCTGGCTGTCCGTCTGGTATAGGTGTATGTCCTTGAGGAGCCCCGACCCCTCGTCCCGCGAGCCGACGCGGATTGATGTCTGGCTTGAGAGCCGCGTGATTGTCCCCGGCTCCAGAAGCGCCAGCGGATTGGTGGTGACGGCCTGCCAGCGAAGCCGTTCTCCAGCATAGCGAAGCCTGGGCGCAACGTCTGCGCTAAGCCAGAGGCTGGCGGCGCATATAATCAGCGCAAGGGCCAGCGCTGGGGCGACAATCTGCCAAATCCCCACGCCCGACGCCTTCAGGGCGACAATCTCGTTGTCCGCGCTCATCCTGCTGAAGACAAGCACCGTCGAGACTAGGATTGAGAAGGGCAGGGCATAGCGCAGGACCTCTGGAAGCAGGTAGACCAGCATTTTCCCGAGAAGAAGCGGGCTGACGCCGCTGGAGAGCATCGCGAATGCGCGGAAGAGATACACCGACATCATCACAAAGACGAGGATGCCCAGCGACAGCAGCAGTGTGCCGAGCAGGCTCTTTGTTATGTGCCAGTTGAAGATGCGCATGGACTTCGGCGGGGGCGGCTGTAGGAGTGGGGCGTGCGGTGCGCGGATGTCCAGGGGGCAATTCCGCGCATTACATCATAACTCCTTGATTTAGAATGAGTAATCGATACTGAAGTGGAATCTCCCGCTTCTGCCGTCCAGGTGTTCTCCCTTTGTGTGGATTGGGTATCCGTAGTCGAGTCTGATTGGGACCTGCCTGAACTGGATTCCCACGCCGACGGAGGCATTGAGGTCTCCCAGGTCTGCGTCGAAGGAGTCCCACCAGACATTTCCCACGTCGCAGAAGAGTTTGAAGAACATGAAGTTCTTGATTGGCTTGATGATTTCCGCGGTTCCCACGAGCATGGTCTGTCCGCCGATCGAGTTTTCATTTCGGTTGACGGGGCTGACCTCATGCCGTTTGAATCCCCTGATTGTCCCGTATCCTCCTGCGAAGTACCTGTCGAAGATCTTGATGTCGTCTCCGCTGAAGTGTTCCGCGGTATATCCGTCTGCCGAGAATCTGAGGAATGCGTCCTTGTAGAGCGGGAGGTACGCTTCTCCTCCGAGGTGGAATTTCATGTAGTCGGCGTAGCTTCCGAGTGCCTTTGTGACATATTCCATGTCGAGGGCGACTCTTGTTCCCCGGGACGGGAAGATGTAGTGGTTTCGCGTGTCCCTGGTCATTGCGAAGATGAGCCGTCCGGTGATTTCCCCTCCCTTGTCGCGGTTGATTGCGTAGTTCATCCCTTCGGGGAACGGGACGCTGTCGGGGTAGTTTCCGTCGTTTTCGTCGAAGCGTTCCTCATGTGAGATGTTTGAGATGTCGATGTGCTCGAACCTGATTCCGGCTGACATTCTCCAGTATTCGGTGTGGTCCGGCAGGAAGGGGAGCTTGAACGCGACTGGCCATCCCAGCGTGATTGCGTATCCGGTGCGCCGTTCGTCATATTCGTCTTCGTACCTTGTGCTGACGAAGAATTCGTTGGTGAGGTCGAATGGTCCGTCGAAGAGGGATGGTTCTGTCAGCGAGATGCTGACATTCGTGGATTCGGAGCCGGCTGCGATGTACGCCCTCATCCTCTGTCCGTCCCCCTTTGGGGTTTCGAGATGGAGGAGTTTGTCGAGGCTGAAGTTTGTTTCGGAGAGTTCGAGGAATCCGAGGACCGAGTCTTCGCTGGAGAATGCGGCTCCCAGGGAGATTGTGCCGGTTGGCTTTTCCTTGACCTCGATGGAGAGATTTCTGCGGTCCGGGTTGTCGGTTGCCTTCGGGATGATTTCGACGCTTTCGAAGTATCCCAGGTTTTCGAGGCGATTCTTCGTCTGGCGGATTTTCCTGGAGTCCGCCAGGTCGTCCTCGAAGATTGCGAGTTCCCGTCTGATGACGTGGTCGCGGGTGTAGGTGTTTCCGACGATGTCGATATTGTTGACCCGGATGGGCTGTCCCTCGGAGATGTTGTATGCGATGACGACCGTCTTTGCCTCGCTGTCCTTCTGGAGTTGCGGGTAGAATGCGAGGTCCAGGTATCCCCGTCCCTCGTAGAGTCCCTTCATTGCTTCGAGGTCTGCGTCCGCGGTGGTGGAACTGTAGGCGTCGCCCTCCTTGGAGGAGGTGGCCTCCAGGAGCTGCTCATTGGAGAAGAGTTTGTTTCCCGTGAAGGTGCGGCCCGCGAGGGTGTATTTTTCGCCCTCGGAGATGACGTATGTGGGGCGGACCCACTTGCGGCTGTCGTCGAGATACTCCTCCGCCACCTCGGTGACCTGCGCGTCCAGGTATCCCTTTGTCGCGTAGAGGGAGACTATCTTCTCGATGTCCATATTCCTCAGCGTCGGGTTGTAGTAGTTTCCCATGCGGAAGATGTATCTCCACCACTGGCGCTTTGTGACGAGCGCACTGGAGAGTTCCGAATCGGAGAAGACCGTGTTCCCCTTGAAGGCGGTGCCCTTGAGCTTTGCGCGCGGGTGCTCGTCCACAATGTATGTCAGGACGAGTCCCCCCGGGTTTTCGGCGTCCGGTGTGAGTTCCTGGCCGACGGTTGTCCCGTAGTATCCCGCCTTTTCATATTTTTCGACGATGCGCTTGCGGTCGGCGGCCTGGGCGATTTCGTCCACCATGCTCCCGGTCTTTGTCTTCAGAAGCCTGAGGATCTTCTTCTCGCTGAATTGCTCGCATCCCCTGACCTGGATGTCTGAGATGCGCTGCCTGGGGGAGATGAAGAATGTGACCATGAGGGTGCCGTCGTCCTGTTCGGCGACCTTGGTCTGGACGTCGTCGATTCCCCGTGTCTTGACTAGTGCCGACACGTCCTTCGAGAGCTGGGGCAGGGATAGGTTCTCCCCGACCTTCGTGCCGATTGCAGAGTAGACGATTTGTTCGAGGGCCTCCTGGTTTGCGGTGCCCGTCGTGTCCACGACCCGGATTCGCGTGATGAGGTCCGATGCGGATAGCGTCGATGCGGCTGCGAGAATCAGGATGTCTAGGAGGAGTTTCTTCATTTGGATTCCCTGGTCTGGTTGGTGGATGGCCGTGTGAATAGAAAACACAATACTTTACCCTGACTTTGGAGGATTGTGAGGAGTAGGGAGTAGGGAGAAGAGGGTAGAGGGGAGTGCGTGGCTGGCGCGCTTGAGCGCGCCCGCGCGGCAGAAACGCCGCGCGTCCATTGAAGGGAGAACCACGAATGGACACGAATGGACACGAATATCTCCTTTCATAGGGAGGAGGGAGAAGAGGGTAGTGCGTGGATGGACACGCTGGCAACGGGATTTCGTGTGTTTCGTGTTTTTCGTGGTTCAGAAAACTGCCTTCCCTACCTTTTCTGATATGCAAAAACGCCGCCCTTTCCCGTGTCGGGAGCAGGCGGCGCTTGCGTTATGATGCTATTTGGAGGCTGTCCTGCTAGTCTTCCTTTTTGGTGACCTTGAGCTTCAGGTTTGCCTTGACATCGCCGGAGACCTTGATGACGATCGTGTAGTCGCCAAGTTCGCGGATGCCTTCGTCGAGGAGCACGTCGGCCTTGCCGATTTCGATGCCCTGTGCGTTGATTGCGTCGGCGACGACCTGTGCGGAGACCGAGCCGAAGAGCTTGTCGTTTTCACCGACAGCCATTGGGAGGACGATTTCGAGGGCCTCGATCTTTTCCGCAAGAGCCTTTGCGACGGCGAGGCGCTCCTCGCGCTCCTTCTGGAGCTTGAGCTTGCGTGCCTCTGCCTGGCGCAGAGTTCCCTTGTTGACGGCGACCGCAAATCCGCGGGGCAGCAGGTAGTTGCGGGCGTAGCCGTCAGCGACCTTCACGATGTCGCCGACCTGGCCGAGATCCTTGACATCTTCCAGGAGAATCAGTTCTTTAGACATTGTAGTTTTCCTTCTTCTGGTTGTGTGTCATTAGAGAACAAGTGCCATGATGCGCGCGCGCTTGATGGCATTTGCGAGGAGCTTCTGGTGCTTGGAGCAGTTTCCGGTGATGGTTCGCGGCAGGATGCGGCCACCCTCGGTCTGGAAGCGCTTGAGCAGGTCGACATCCTTGAAATCGAGCTGGAAGATGTTGTTCTTGCAGAGACGGCAGGTCTTCTGGCGCAGCAGCTTCTGGCGTCGCTTCGGTGTAATGGTCTTCATCTGAGAATCCTCAATGATTTATTATTTTTTCGGTTGAAACTCTTTCCGCGCGGGAGTGCGTTTTTCAGAAGGGGAGGTCTTCAATCGGCGAGTCCCCCTGTGCGGAGTCCTGTGGATTGAAGGGCGGCATCTGCTGTGGTGCGGGGTTGCCGTAACGGGGTTCCTGTGCGGGAGTCCCGTAGTGCTGCGGCTCGGCGCCGTATTGGCTTCCCGCGCTGCCGTATGCGGGGCGTGGCTGGCGGTAGTCGCCCTGTGGGGCGTAGGAGCCACCCTGGTCGCCGCGACGTGTTAGCAGCTGGACGCTTTCGCAGACTACGCTGAGCTTGTTGCGCTTGAGACCGGGGGTGTTCTTGTCTTCCCAGGTGTCATAGCGAAGGCGCCCCTCGACGAAGATGGGGTCGCCCTTGTGAGCGTAGTTCTTGACGATTTCTCCCAGTCTCTGGTATGCGGTCACATCTACGAAGCAGGTTTCCTCGACAGTCTCCTGCCGGTTGTTGGTGTAGCGGCGTGTGATTGCCAGCGTGAACGAGACGATCATGCTCCCGCTCTGGGGCGCCTGTCTGACTTCCGGGTCTCGGGTGAGATTTCCGATTAGGATGACCTTGTTTACGTTTGGCATTGCCTGCTCCTGCTTGAAATGTGGCTTGCTTGTCGGGACGGAATTCTACTTCTTGAAAAAAGCGGGTCGGGCGGAAGATCGCGGTCTGCCGTATTACTTGCGGCTGCCGCGGAAACGGTAGTTGTCGTTGTCGAACTCGTCCTGGAAGGACTCCTCGCCGAGGACGCTTGCGTCGCGGGGCTTGAAGACCTCGTCGTCCTGTCCATCTTCGAAGTGGAAGATGCCGATACGGAGGACGGTTGCATTGAGGCGGTACTTGTCCTGGATTGCAGCCGGTGCGTCTGCGGGCAGTTCAGCGACATAGTCCCAGTAGAGTCCGACCTTGTGCTTTCCGATGGGTCTGGCGAAGGTCCTCTTCTCGAAGAACTTTGCGCGGCTGATGGTTCCGCCGAGCTCCTGGATGTAGCTCTGGATGGCGGCGTCGAACGTTTCGCCATTCCCCTCGACCTTTGTGGGGTCGAGGATGAACATCAATTCATACTTAGACACGTTGTTTACTCCTGATGGGGTGGTGTTTAGGAACGGTTGGATTTTGTCCGACATTCTTCTCCCATCCCGTTTGCCTTTGCCGCGGCCATTTGGAACGACCTTGTGGCGAAGGTTGCGGCGACTTGGGCTGCGTTTCGTGTGGTGTTGCAGGGGAGGTCAGGAACATCGGAGACCCAGGGGGCGAGCACCCATTCCACGATGGTGGTGCCCGATCCGGGTCGCGGTCTCCCAATGCCGACCCTCAGCCTCGGAAAATCCGTGGTTTGCAGGTTCAGCATGATGGACGCCAGGCCCCGGTGTCCTCCGGAGGAGCCCTTCCGCCTGAGGCGGAGGGAGCCTTCCGGGAGATCCAGGTCGTCGCAGATGGCGAGCATCTCCGAGGGAGTGATACGGAAATGCGCCAGTGTCTCCGCGACTGCCTCGCCGCTCAGATTCATATAAGTCTGCGGCAGGAGGAGGAGCACGCTCCTTTCTCCAAGCCCGGTCCAGACCAGCCGCCCGCCGGCGGGTTGCCAGAAGGCGTCGGTGGGCTGGAAGGGTGAAGACTCAAGAATCCTCTCGGCTGTCATCCACCCCGCGTTGTGGCGGGTGCCCTGGTATTCCCTTCCGGGATTTCCCAGGCAGACAACTAGCTTGAGAGCAGGCTCGGCGTCCATCTTCGTTCCCCGTCCATTAGGAGCGGGGAGAGCGTGGATTGCATAGTGGGGCGAGGCGTTGGGCTTGCCATGCTCCGCCCTCTTCTACGCGGGTGTGCATTGGCCGTGGCGTCGTCGGAGGCGAGCCTCCGTGTCCGTCGCGGCCGGGAAGTTTGTCTTTGGGTGGCGGGCTGCCTACTTCGCGTCGGCGGCGGGGGCTGCTGCTGCTGCCGCATCGCCCTCTGCGGGAGCGGGCTCGGTCTCGGCGGGCTCTTCGACGACGTGGGGCAGACGGACCTGGAAGACGATCTGGGTCTGGTCGTGGAGGGCCTTTGCGGAGGCGGGCAGTGCGATTTCGGCGATGGTCAGGGTGTCGTCAAGCTTCAGTGCGCTGACGTCGACGACGAGGACCTCGGGGATGTCTGCGGGAGCCACTTCGATTTCCAGTTCGTGGATGACCTGCTCCAGCTGGCCGCCTTCGCGCAGTCCCTCGGGATCGCCCTTTGCCTCGATTGGGACGACGACGGTGACCTTCTCACCGGCCTTGACGCCGAGGAAGTCGATGGCCAGCGGCTGGCTGCTGATGGCCTTGTACTGGATTTCCTTGACAATCGCGTTGCGCTTGCCCTCGCCCTCGATGTCGATGGAGACGAGGCCCGCGTGGTGCTCAATCTTCTTGAACTGCTCCAGGCTGACCTGGAAGTGGACATTTTCCTCGCCGTGGGAATAGATGACGGCGGGGACAAACCCCTGCTTGCGGAGGCGGCGGGAGGCCGCACTGCCAAGGGCTTCGCGCTTCGTTGCAGTGAGTGAGACGGTGTTGCTCATTGTTTTCGGAATCTTCTAGTTGTTTACTATGTGAACTAATGCAGGAAAAGCCTTGTTTCCACTCCGTATGGGCGGAAATCTGCGTAATATAGCACATCTACGGCGAGTCAGGCCGCCGGGGTGCGAGATAGTGGAAGTAGTCTTCCGGCGGATGGTGCGTCCGTCGCCGGTGCCGTCCGATTGTCCTACAGTCTTGTCGCCAGCAGGATTGCCGCGGCCCCTGCCACCAGGCAGTATGGTCCGAAGACCCACATCATTTTAAGGAACCGGAGTTTTTCCAGTAGTTTCAATGCGGCGTAACCAACTGCGGTTGCGAGGATTGTGGCGACAAGTAGCGGGAATGTGCGCCCCTCTGACGCGATATGCGTCAAATCCCGTGCCTTGAGGATGATTGAGCCGAGGACAAGGGGGATGGACGTGATGAAGGAGAAGTCGAACGCCTCCTTTGGGGAGACCTTCAGCCATCTTGCGGCGGTGTATGTGCTTCCCGACCGGCTGACTCCCGGCAGGATTGCGAGTGCCTGTGCGATTCCGATTCCCAGTGCCTGGAGCCAGGATGGCCTGGAGCCGGCCGTGGAGTCGACGAGCTTCAAGCTTGTCAGGACGAGTCCCGTCGCGACGAGGCAGACTCCGATGGCCAGCGTGGAGTCGAAGGCGCTTTCGACGGCGTCGTGCGCCGCCAGGTACAGGAGTCCTGCGGGGATGCATGCGAGGACGACGAGGGAGCAGTACTTCCATGCGTCTCGGTCTCGTTTCACGAGTCCCACTGCCAGTTCCAGGATGCGTCTCCTGTAGAAGATGAGGACGGCGGCCAGGGTTCCCCCGTGGAGCAGGATTTCGAGGGCGGGCCCCTTTGCGCCCGTGTCCAGGTCAAGGAGTTTCCTTAGCAGTGCCAGATGTCCGCTGGACGAGACGGGCAGGAACTCCGTAAGTCCCTGGAGGATTGCCAACAGCTGCAGCGATAAGAATTCCCGCATGGTCTTGCGCCCTATTGCCTCTTGTAGGCGAGATACAATCCAAGCGCCAGTGCGGCGATGGTCGGAAGCCCTCCTGCAAGCGGCCACCAGAGATGGCCGTTCTTGCCGAGGACAAGGAAGAACTGCGACAGAAGCGTGTATGCGACGAACAACCCGACTGCGCAGACGAATCCCCTGATGGCGGATGTGCGCCCCTGCGGGATTGTCAGGGCGAAGCCCAGGAGCACTGCGATGAGGGTCGCCAGCGGCGAGAGGCATCTGTAGGCCAGGAGCGTGCGGATTTGGGAGTTGTCGGAAGCGTCCAGGAGGATCTTCCGCCTGTTCATCCTCAGGAGATCCTTCATGGTCATCTCCTCGACGGGCTGGGACTGGATTGCGATGTCCCGCGGGTTTTCGCGGTAAATGGTTGGCGCCTCGTCCCCGGGCGCGGGGACTTCCGGGAGGTAGACGGGGGTCTTTGAAACCGGGAGGCCGCCCTGGCTGTAGTCGTATTCGGTCAGGGAGCAATCCCTGAATCTCCAGGCTCCTTCGTCGCGGTCATACTCCGCTGTGGCTGCGGTGAGGACGCTTGTGACGCGCCCATGGGCATCCTGGAGGCAGACGCTTACGCCCGTGTTTTCCTCGTATGGGCGGAAGTCCGCGAAGAACCACTCCTGCCCCTTGAGGGGATTGAAATACGCCACCTGGTTCGTCTCCTTGGGCGTATGTTTCCGGAGAGGCGCCTTTCCTCCCTTGGCAGTCTTTCTGGCTGGATTGTCGAGATAGTCTGTCTGGACCATTTCCACATATCTTTTGCAGACCGGCCTGACGAATTCGTTTATGAGGAGCGAGCCGAAGCAGAGGAGGAGTGCAGTCAGCCAGACGGGGGCGGCGGTGGTGAGCAGCGACAGGCCAGCCGAGCGAAGCGCGGTCAGCTCGTTGTTCTTTCCGAGGACGATTGTCATGAAGCTGACGGCCAGAAGCGCCGAGATCGGGAAGACCGTCATCAGGTAGTCCGGGGTGCGTGCCAGGAAATAGAGTGCGGTCATGCCCCCCGGTATGTCCACCCCGTTGAAGTCCGGGAGGTCGTCGAAGACTGCGAGCAGCAGGCTGATTGCGATGAAGGCTGCGAGGGAGCCGAAGAGGGGGAATGCGAACTCCCTGAGGAGATGCGAAGCAAGCCGTCTGGGGAAGCGTCGTTTCCCTTGGACGGCTTGCGTATCGGTTGCCTGGGGGCTGGCCTTCATCGGGGGTGGTGTCTAGTAGGTCTTCCGTGCGACGGAGATTCGCTTCACCATGACTCCCGGCACCCTTTCCTGGAGTGTGTACCTGCATCCGAAGAGAAGCCATGTGATCGGCGAGAGGATTCCGAAGCAGGCGGTCAGGAGGAAGAAGAGGAATGCCTTGATTGGGTAGACCTTGCGGAAGTCGGGGGTGATTGTCACCAGCCCCCAGAAGTGCTGTCCGACTGTCTGTCCCCTTTCGGAGAGGAAATACATGTAGTAGAGTGCCGAGCCTCCCCATGCGAGGGCGCAGTAGAGCAGCAGCGCGGCGTGTCCTCCGAGGACTCCTCCCTTCATGAGCCCCCAGCAGATGAAGAGGAGGATGAAGGAGGAGACCGCCAGGACGAGCAGATCCGTCAGGCCTGCGACAAATCTCCAGAAGAAGCTCGTTTCGTGGTATGTGATTCCCTCCTGGGAGAGGGCGTTCGCAAGGGGGTCGTAGTCGCCGCGCATCTCGATGCGGGCGCGAAGCTGCGCCTTGGGGTCCTGGGCGTATGCCTCCGCGCGCTCCAGCATCCGCGCACGGTAGATCTTCTTGAGGCATTCCACATCCTTCGCCTTTTCCCAGATCGCCAGCATCGTGCTGCGGACCTCCGCGTCTTCGGGGATTCGCCCCTCCTCCGCCAGCTTCTTCAGTGCCTCCCCGTCCAGGGGGCCGAGCTGTTCGCCAGTGTCAAGTTGGACTATGAATGCTCTTTCCATGTTGTCGTGAAATGTCTTGTTTTGTCGTTTATTTTACATTTACTTGAAGCTAAAGCCGAATCGTCTGGAGAATGGCCACCAGACCAGGCATGGGCTTCCGACCAGGTTTTCCCTGGGGACTGGTCCGAAGAACCTGCAATCCAGGCTATTGTCGGTATTGTCACCCATAAGGAAGTACTGTCCTTCCGGGACGGTGAACTCCTCTCCTTCGGACTTGAGGAATTGTCCTGTTGGCTGCGTGGAGTGTCCGGTGTATCCGTCCTTCATCGAGTTGATTTTCCCGAACACATCGGAGTATGACTTGTCGAGGGGGAAGAAATCCCTTTCGCCGTCTGGTTTGACATGGATTGTGCGGTTGAGGATTTTGAGTGTATCCCCTGGCATTCCCACCAGCCGTTTCACGTAGAACGCCCCTCCGAGGGTCTTGCCGTTGTATGTGAGGCCCTCCGTGGAGAAGACGAGTATGTCCCCCCGTTCCGGGTTGTTGAAGCAGAGGCTCAGCCGGTTTGCGAAGAGGTGGTCTCCCGACTCCATCGCCCCCTGTGCGATGATTTCGCCCTCCTGGAAGACGAGCTGCGAGTGGGGCGTGTCGGCCGGCTGTCTGGCATAGAGGTCGTAGAGCATCTTCCTGGTGTCGGTGGGGGATGCGGGGACTGTCTTGTAGATGACTTCGCCGTCCGCTGTCAGGAATGGCAGCGCCGTCTTTGGGAAGAGGGGCTTCGATGGCATTGGCCTGATTGCGTCGAACTCGACCTGTCCGTCGGCAGGCGCCACGACATTGAAGTACCTCCTGGAATAGTTCAGGTAGTCGAAGATACGCACCAGCCTCGAGGACGGGATTTCCTCCGTTTCGAGGGGCACGTGGTGTATGCCGTAGAGGGTGGGCTGCATCGAGCCGGTCGGAATCTTGAAGGGCTGCAGGAGCAGCGACCTGATCGCAAAGGCGACTGCGACGGAGACGACTATCGCCTCGAGGTTCACTGCGATTGCGCCGTGGTGCCTGAAGGATGGCGGCGCCCAACTCGACCCATGGCTTCTCAACGCCCGCTCCATCTCGTCCGCATTCTTCATTTCCAGTGCGGAGAGCACATCGTTTCGTGCGGCGGCGAGGCTTTCCCGCTGTGCGGAGCTCAGCATGTCCCCGTCCCTCCGCATGATTCCCCTGATTCTCCTTGCGGCCGCCTTCAGCTGTCTTCGCAGCAGCGTTTTTCTGGGCAGGAAGCGTTCTGCGATCCAGTTTCCGAAGAAGAACCAGACCACGACGAGGTCTATTAGGATGCACCAGAGGAATGACATGGAGGCTGTGTGCCGGTGGATGTTGGGTGTCGTTGCCGACGCGGGGCGCGGCCTAGTTCTTCTCCTCGTCGTTCCGGAGGACGGCGATGAACGCCTCCTGCGGGATGTTGACATTCCCGTAGAGCTTCATCCTCTTCTTTCCCTCCTTCTGCTTTTCGAGGAGCTTTCTCTTCCGGGTGATGTCGCCGCCGTAGCACTTTGCCAGGACGTCCTTCCGGAATTGCCGGACATCCTCGCGGGCGATGATGCGCCCGCCGATTGCGCCCTGCAGTGCGACCTTGAACTGCTGCGGAGGGATTGCCTCGCGGAGCCGTTGGCAGATTGTCCTGGCGCGGGCGACTGCGCGGTCGGCGTGGCAGATTGACGCGAATGCGTCGACGGCTTCGCCATTGACGAGGATTTCGAGTTTCACCATCGGTCCTGGCTGGTATCCGTCCGGCTCGTAGTCCATGGAGCCGTATCCCTTCGTGATGGTCTTCAGCTTGTCATAGAAGTCGAGGACGATTTCATGGAGCGGCATCCGCGCCGTGAGGATGACGTGGTTTGCGTCGACGGTCTCCGTATGCTGGCAGAGGCCACGTTTTTCGACAATCAGGTTCATGATGGCGCCCATGAACTTTGTGGGCGCGAGGATTTGCGCCTTGATCATGGGTTCCTCCGAGTGTTCGATGAGGTTTGCGTCCGGCATGTGGAGCGGGTTGTCCACCTTCAGCATCGTGCCGTTCTTGAGATAGACGTGGTATTCGACGCTTGGGTATGTGAGGATCAAGTCCATTCCGTAGTCCCTTCGGAGCCGTTCCTGGACGATGTCCATGTGGAGCAGTCCGAGGAAGCCGCACCTGAATCCCGCCCCCAGGGCGACTGAGTTTTCGGGGGTTGCGACGAATGCCGGGTCGTTGAGCTGCAGCTTGGCGATGTTGAACTTGAGCTGCTCGTACTGGTCCGCCTCGATGGGGTAGATTCCCGAGAAGACCATCGGCACCGACTTGTGGAAGCCCGGCAGGGGCTCTTCGGATGGCTTCGAGGCGAGGGTGACCGTGTCCCCCACCTGGATGTCCTTGGGGCTTTTCAGGGTGGTGATGAGGTATCCCGTGTCGCCGGGGCCGAGCTTGTCCAGCGCCTTCATGTGCGGCGTGAAGCATCCGACCTCCTTGACATCCGTGTCGGTGTCTGTGGCCATGAGGCGGATGGAGTCACGCGCCTTGACCGTGCCGTTGAAGACCCGGATGTATGTGACGACACCCCGGTAGTCGTCGAAGAGCGAGTCGAAGACGAGGGCCTGGAGGCGGTCGTCCGCCCCCTTTGGCGGCGGGATTCTTTCCACGACCGCCTCCATCAGCTCCACGATGCCCATGTCCGCCCGCGCCGAGACCAGCAGCGCCTCCTCCTTCGGGATCTGGAGGATTTCCTCAAGCTGCTCCAGGCACATCGGTATGTCCGCGGAGGGGAGGTCGATCTTGTTGATGACGGGGATGATAGCGAGGTTTTGGCGCATTGCGAGGTTGAGGTTCGCGATTGTCTGCGCCTGGACTCCCTGGGATGCGTCGATGAGCAGGATTGCGCCCTCGCAGGCGGCGAGGCTTCTGGAGACCTCGTAGTTGAAGTCCACGTGTCCGGGGGTGTCGATGAGGTTGAAGTCATACCACTCCCCGTTCTTCGAGTGGAACCTCATCTTCACAGGATGGGAGCGGATTGTGATGCCCCGTTCCTTCTCCAGGTCCATGTCGTCGAGAAGCTGGTCGTGGAATGTCCTCATCTCGACAGTCTGGGTGTGGACGAGGAACCTGTCCGCCAGGGTGGACTTTCCGTGGTCCACGTGGGCGATGATGGAGAAGTTTCTTATATGTGACAAATCAAGTTCTTGCATAGGTGCGTAATATACTGCAAAGGAGGCTCCTCGAAGGTGCAGAGCCACCGTGTCGCATTATTGTACCCCGGTATGTATTCCGCGGAGAATCCAGACAAGTCCCTGACGCCAGTGCCGCCCAAGGCGTATCTGGTTGGCTTTCTGCATCCCGGAGAGAACCCCGAGGAGTCCCTTTCGCTGTTGACTGAGCTTGGGGAGCTGGTCTCGACCCAGGGGCTGCATGTCGTGGGAAGCCAGATTGCCAGGCTCCGGCGCATCGAGCCGGGAACCCTGCTTGGAAGCGGGAAGGTCAAGGAGATATTGGACGAGGCGCAGGGGCTTGGCGCGGACGTGGTGGTGGTTGACGACCCGCTCACACCGTCGCAGCAGCGCAACTGGGAGAAGCTCTCGAGCCTGGCGGTAATCGACCGTCAGGAGGTGATTCTGGACATCTTCGCGGGGCGTGCGCGGACGAAGGAGGCAGTCCTTCAGGTGCAGCTTGCCCAGATGAACTACGAGCTTCCCCGGCTTGTGAGGAAATGGAAGCACCTGAACCGCCAGCGCGGCGCCAGCGGAGGCCTCGGGGGCAGGGCGCAGGGCGAGCAGCAGCTTGAGCTGGATTCCCGCCGCGTGCGCCTTCGCATCCAGATGCTCCAGGAGGAGCTGGCCATTGTCCGCAGGCAGCGAGACGTCCAGCGCCAGCGGCGTCTTGACAAGCCTGTCCCCGTGGCGGCGATAGTGGGCTACACCAACGCCGGCAAGTCGTCGATGCTGCGCCGTCTCACCCGTGCGGATGTCCTTGTGGAGGACAAGCTCTTTGCGACCCTGGATCCGACCGTGCGCAGATTTGAACTGCCCGGGGGGCAGGAGATTCTGCTTGCGGACACGGTGGGGTTTGTCCGGAAGCTTCCCCATCTGCTTGTGGACGCCTTCAAGTCCACCCTTGAGGAGACCAAGCTCTCCGACTATTTGATTGAGATTCTGGACGCCTGCGATCCTGCCATCGAGGAGCATCACGACACCACGATGAACGTCCTTGAGGAGATAGGCGTCGGGCCGAAGCCGGTGCTGATGGTCTTGAACAAGTGGGACCTTGTCCCCGTGGAGGAGCGTGCGCGCCTTCTCGGGCGTTATCCCGATGCGGTCCCCCTTTCTGCGCTGACGGGGGAGGGCGTTGACGTGTTTGTCCAGCGTCTTGCGGGGCTGGTCAAGGCGCTGATGCCGGAGCGCAGGTATCTTGTCCCCCATTCGGAGATGCGTGCGCTTTCGCAGATACGCACCTATTGTTTCATTGAGAGCGAGGAGTTCCAGGACGACGGGGTCCACATTGTCGCCCGGGTTCCTCTGAATCATCTTTCGCGTTGGGACGAGTACCTTTCGTTTCCTGTCCGTCCTGGCGCGTTGTAGGAGGTTGTGAGATGGGCGTCATCAGGGTGCTTCCGGCGGAGATTGCCGGCCGCATTGCGGCGGGCGAGGTCATTGAGCGCCCCGCCTCCGTCATCAAGGAGCTAGTCGAGAACTCCATTGACGCGGGTGCGTCCCGCGTGCGTGTATTGACGGAGCAGGGCGGCCAGAAGCTGATGCAGGTGATAGACGACGGCAGGGGGATGGACCGCCAGGATGCGATGCTCTGCCTTGAGGCGCATGCCACCAGCAAGATACAGGAGGACGGGGACGTTGGGCAGATACGCACCCTTGGTTTCAGGGGGGAGGCGCTCCCCTCGATTTCCTCTGTCTCGCGCTTCGAGCTTCAGACGCGCCAGGCGGGGCAGGATTCCGGCACCGAGGTCGTGGTGGACAACGGTGTCATCCAGGACATCCGCGAGTGCGGGTGCGCCCCCGGCACCTCGGTCAAGGTGCAGTGGCTCTTCGGAAATCTCCCTGCACGCAGGAAGTTCCTGAAAGGCGCGGCCACCGAGGACGACTACATCCACGAGATGATGCTCATGCTGGCGCTCACGCGTCCGGGTGTCTCCTTCGAACTCTTCCAGAATGGACGTTGCGTGCTCAGGAGCCCTGCGACCGCCGAAATCGGCTCGAGGGTCGAGATGCTGGTGGGGAAGGACGCCTTCGAGGCGATGATTCCCGTCGAACACTCGGAGGACGGCATTTCCGTGCGCGGCTTCATCTCGAAGCCCGGCTTCACAAGAAGCAACCGCAGGGAGCAGAGGATTGTCGTGAATGGCCGGGCGGCCACGTCGGAGACGATCTACTTTGCGATCCGGGACGCATACGAGTCCCTGGTCGTGAAGGGGCGCTACCCAGGCGTCGTCCTCTATGTGGACGTTGCGGCGGACCGTGTCGACGTGAATGTGCATCCCACCAAGCGGGAGGTGCGGTTCCGGGACCCGATGCGGGTGTCGACGGTGGTGGGCGCGGCCCTTCGGAATGCGCTCCGGGGGATTGCCGTCATGCGGCTTGACCTGGAGACTCCCGGCGCGCCGTCCGCAGGGGGCGCTCCCCCCGTAGCTCCAGGCGGAGTCGAACTGGTTGATACGACCCCAGTGCCGCCGTCGGCCGCCACGCCGGCAGGCTCCGATACGCCTCCTCAGGGAAGCACAGTGACACGGATGGTGGCGCCCGCGCCTCCGGTGGTGCCACGCCCTCCCGCGGTCCAGCAGCCCCTCCCATTCGGGGCCGACGCACCCGCGGTTGCGCCTTCCACGACTCCGGGGAACGCATTCTCCCAGGCGTCCCCTTCTGCCGTCCCTTCCCCAGGCGGCTTGTCGATTCGATTGATTTCCTCCTTGGGGAGCGACTATCTTCTTGCGGAGAGCGGTGGCGGGATTGTGGTTGTGAGCATCAAGTCCGCGACCCAGCGGATTCTCTTCGAGCGTTTTCTTGCCAATCTGAAGATGCGGGAGGTTCCCCGCCAGCCGTTGTTGATTCCCGTGACCTTGCACCTTTCCCCTGACGAGTCGCGACTACTCTCCAGGGAGCTGCCCTTTTTCCAGTCGATTGGCTATATGCTTGAGGAGTTTGGTGCACATACCTATCTTGTGACGGCCGTCCCCCAGAACATTCCCGACCGGGAGCTTGAGAACACCATCCGCGATATCCTTTCCGACCTGCGCCAGGAGAGCGTGACCAACCGCCAGAGCGCGGTCCACCTCGCGCAGCTGGCCAGCCGCCACGCAGTGTGGAAGCGCGGTGAACTCTCCCCTGAGGAACAGCGGCAACTGATTGAGTCGCTCATGCATTGCGAGATGCCATACGCGGACCCGGCCGGACTGCCGACAATGCTCCATATAACCTACTCCGAACTTAACCAGCGATTCAAGTCATGAGCAACAAGGACGAGACGCGCTTCCGCATTCCCTGGAGGAGGTTGTTCGCGCTGGCAGCCTGCTGGACGCTTGCGCTGGCTGTTCTGCGCAACTGCAACAACGACCCGTGGCCGGACGGAGCCTCGGGCGAGAACACCCTCTTCACAACCTTCAACGCCGAAATCAGGAGCCTGGACCCCTCCGCCGTCAACTTCACCCACGAGTCCGCGGTTCTGGACAACATCGTGGAGGCTCCTCTCGCGTACCACTATCTGAAGCGGCCGTATACGCTTGTCCCAATGATGCTGGAGGCGCTTCCCGAGCCCAGGTATTACGACAGGGAAGGGCGGGTGCTGGAGGGAGACCCCGACCCGTCGCTCGTCGCACGCACGGAATACACCCTCAATATCAGGCCGGGCATCCTCTACCAGCCCCATCCATGCTTTGCCGGGGATTCCGCGGCGACCTGCGATTCTCCTGGGACTCCCTGGGACTTCGGGCCACTCTCCCAGCGGGAGGCGACTGCCGAGGACTTCGTCGTATCGCTGTCCCGTCTCTGCGACCCCAGGTCCGGATGCACGGTCTTTGCGCAGCTTGCCGGCTTCATCGAGGGCCTGCATGAGTGCCGCAGGGAACTCTCCGAGGAGATACGAAGGCTTGACGCAAGGCGCCTGGAGTCGGGGGAGACGCCCTCGGAAATCGCATCCGCGCCAAGCATCCCGGACTACAGGAGGATCGCCCCCGCCGGCATCGAGGCCCTGGACAGCCATACCGTCAGGTATACGCTCTCCAGAAAGTATCCGCAGTTCCTCTACTGGCTCACGATGCACTACTTTGCGCCAATCCCATACGAGACCTTCGAGTTCCACGGGCGCCCCGATGTCATCGCCGCCGGAATCAAGTACGCGGACTGGCCTGTCGCAAACGGGGCGTATATGCTGCGTGAATGCGACCTGGACTTCCGAATCGTCCTGGAACGAAATCCAAACTACCACGACGCCAGGTTCCCGTCGGAGGGCAACGCCGGAGACGAGGAGGCGGGGCTCCTTGATGACGCGGGAAAACGTCTCCCCTTCGTCGACAAGGTGGTCTTCAACTGGGAGCCGGAGTCAATCCCCTCCTGGACAAAGTTCACGCAGGGATACTATGACGACTCGGGGCTGCCAGTGGACATGTTCGACAAGGCAATCTCAGTGCCGCAAGGCGGCGGTGAACTGTCGCTCTCTCCCGAAATGGCCGAAAAGGGGATGAAGATGACCACCGCCGTGCCGCCTATCTCGTACTACTACGCATTCAACATGAGGGACCCCGTGGTGGGAGGGCAGGGAAAACGGCAACGCCTCCTGAGGCAGGCGGTCTCCATCGCAATGGACACAAGGCAGTTCATCGACATCTTCCGAAACGGAAACGGAGTCGTCTCCGAGGGAATCATTCCGCCTGGAATCTTTGGCGCCGCAGAGCCCCCAGTATATATGAATAACATTATAAATACTTGGAATGGAACAACTTGTGTAAGACGAAACATAGAGGATGCACGCAGATTGCTTGCCGAGGCCGGCTATCCTGGCGGGCGGGACGAGGCGACGGGCGAGCAGCTCGTCCTCTATTTGGACCATGCGGCGGCCGGGAAGCCGGACTTCAAGAGCCGTTTCCAGTGGATTTCCGACCAGATTGGGCGTCTTGGCATACGTGTCGAGGAGCGTGGCTTTGACCTGAACCGCTCCCGTCGCCGCATTTCGGAGGGCAACTGGCAGTTTCTATATGGGCGTGCGTGGGTTGCCGACTATCCCGACCCTGAGAATTTCCTGATGCTCTTTGCCAGCGAGAATGGGCAGGTCGAGCATCATGGCCCGAACTACTCCAACTACAGCAATCCCGAATACGATGCGCTTTTCCACCAGCTTGAGACAATGCCGGACACGCCGCGTCGTCTGGAGCTGATTCGCCAGGCCAGTGAAATCCTCTATCGTGACGCGCCCGTCGTGTGGGACATACACCCGAAGAACATGGCTCTTACCCACGGCTGGGTCTACAACTATCTTCCTCAGTCGATTGCATACGACAACCTGAAATACCTGCGGGTTGACCCGGCGATGCGCGTCCGACTCCAGAAGGAATGGAATGCGCCCTGCACCTGGCCTGTGCTGTTGCTGATGGCGGTCTTCACTGTCGCATCGCTCATTCCACGCCGGGAAGATTGACCCTGCGGCGGCCCATGTTGAGGCGGCGGCGAGGGGTAATCCGGCAATGCGTTATCGACAACGACTTTGCCGGAAGAGCAAAACGAGCGCGCACCGCCATCGGCGAAATTATCTCAGGCCTTGGGGTGGCTATGCATAGGCCGTCAACGATAGAGGAGGGAGGGGAACGCAGACTACGGCGCATGTCTGGTCAAGAACTTGCCAAGACACTTGAGTGGCTTCGGCAAAAGCCAATTGAAGGTCTGCCGTCAGTATTATCGCGTTTGTCCAATTGCGTCCACACTGCGGACGCAATTGTTCCCGAATGGTGTGGAATACAAGACCCTGTGGAGATGGCGACGGATGTATTTCGGTGGGCAGGAATTATCAGGGAACAGGCAACAGGGGGAAGAGGAGTGTGGGCGGACACGAATAGGCACAGATAGACATTATTTCATGGGGCGGCCTCACTGTTTTTTCAGTAAGCCGGATTGTGGTGTTTCGTGCATTTCGTGGTTCAAAAGACATCTTCCTGGAGAACTCCCCTTTTACTTCTGTCCATGTTGCGGGCACAAAAAACGCGCCTCTTCCTTTCGGAGGAGGCGCGTTTGAATGTCAGCTATTGCTGAGTGGGAGTGCTACTTCTGGTCGGCCGGAGCTGCCGCGGCGAAGCTGTTGCCGACGGTGAGGGTGGGCTGGATGCACCAGAAGAGAAGGATGAAGGGGCCGACGCAGGGGATGAGTGCGACCAGCATCATCCATCCGCTCTTGCCGATGTCGTGGAGGCGTCGTGCGCAGATGCCGAGCATGGGCAGCAGGGTTGCGAGGGAGAGAAGTCCGCTGACGGAGGCTCCGAGACTGATGTTGATAATTTTCAGGAGGAAGCCAATCACGCCGATCACGATGTAGTTCACGAGCCAGACTGTCCAGAAGGTCTTCTTGTCGGTGCAGCCTTTGAAATCGAAGTAGTGGTTCTTGATGACATCGATGTAGGTGGCGATGAATCCGTTGGCGAGCTTCTTGGGGTCGTCAGTCATTTTTGCTCCTGTTGGAAGGAAGTTGATTTAAAGGAATCGCTATCATGGTGCGCATCTTGCACCTGGCCTTACAGTATAGCCCGAAAAGGAAAAATCAATTGCCACGCACAAAAAAACGGCGGTTTTTGCGGTTACATTCCCCGGTCTGGCGTGTTTTCCCTGTGCAGATTTCACTCTTGTATTCCAGATGCTTCTTTACTTTTTCCGGCGCATACTCTATTTGATACCGATTCTAGTCGGCGTCAACCTGCTTGTCTTCGCCATGTTTTTTGTGGTGAACACTCCCGACGACATGGCCAGGCAGGCCTTGGGCGAGAAGGCCGACCGTCCGGAGGCAATCGAGGTATGGAAGGCCAACCACGGCTACGACATGCCCCTTTTCTTCGACGGTGCGTCTTCGGGCGTGGGCAAGTTCACCCATACGATTTTCTTTCGTCGGAGCCTTGGCATGTTCTGGGGGGACTTTGGCGTGTCCGACGCAACGGGCAAGGCGATAATCTCCGAGATACGTGCCCGCGTATGGCCTTCCTTTGCGCTGGCTCTGCCGATCTTCATCGGGACTCTTCTTGCCAACGTCTACTTTGCGATGAAGCTTGCCGCCCTGCGTGGAAGCGCCGTCGACAGGGCGGGGCAGTTTCTCTGCGTCCTTTTGATGAGCACCTCCACGCTGGTCTTCATCATATTCGGGCAGTATATCGGTGCGCAGAAGCTGCGTCTGGCGCCCGTGTCGGGCTTTGCCACGGGCCTGGCGATGGCAAAGTTCCTGACACTTCCCGCCGTGGTCGGAATCATCTCCGGCCTTGGGTCTGGCACAAGGCTCTACCGCACATTCTTTCTGGAGCAGATTAGCCAGGACTATGTGAGGACTGCCAGGGCGAAGGGACTCTCCGAGGACACCGTGCTCTTCAAGCATGTCCTCCGGAATGCGCTAATACCCATCCTTACGAACATTCCAATCTACCTGCTGATGCTCTTCACGGGGAATCTTCTGCTTGAGAAGTTCTTTGCAATCCCCGGGCTTGGGGGATTTACAATCGACGCCATTGCGGCTCAGGACTTCTCGGTAGTCCGTGCCATGGTCTTTCTAGGCGCCGTCCTCTACATCTTCGGGATGCTTCTGGCGGATTTGGCGTATACAATCGCAGATCCACGCGTCAAACTCGAGTAGAGACGAGGCTCCTTCCCGTTCCGTTTTCTTTGCAGATAAATGTCCTGGCCTACGCAAAATCTCATAGTTGTCGCGCTTTTGCTTCTGGGGGTCTGGCTGTGGCGTGCCGCGTCCCGCAGGGAGTACTGGCGTCTTGCGGCGCGGGAGGTGTCCTGCAGGCGTGGCGCATTGCTTTCGGGGGCGATACTTGCGTGCTACCTTCTGGTGGCCGTTCTGGATTCCGTGGGGTGGCGTTCTCCGATGAGAGACCCCGCGTCTGGGGAAATCCTTCGCAACAGCGAGGGGAGGGTGCTTTATGATTCAGGGAGGTCGGTTCTGGACAGGCTTCTGAAACCCCTTGACGACCGCAGGGAACGCTCGTATTCTGCGCCATTGGCCACAACCCTGTACGGGCAGGAGTCCGACACCGACGAGGATGGCCGCATGGTGCGTGTCCACAAGCCGCTGGACTATCCCAGGGGGCATCTTCTGGGGACAGACCGCATCGGAAAGGACGTGCTGCTGCTTTCAATCAAAAGCATCCGCACGGGAATCATAATCGGATTGCTGACGACGCTGGTCGCAATTCCGTTCTCACTGCTGATGGGGGTGGCCGCCGGATATTTCGGGGGATGGGTGGACGACCTCATCCAGTATGTCTACACAGTCGTCAGCTCCATTCCGACCATCCTCTTCGTTGCCGCGTTCATCGTCATATTCGGCAACGGACTTCCACAGCTCTGCATCGCGATGGGGCTGGCGTCGTGGACGAGCCTTTGCCGGCTGCTGCGGGCCGAGACCATGCGGCTGAAGGAGACCGAGTTCGTCGCCGCGGCCCGTGCGCTTGGCGTGCGCCCCTGGCGGATTATCCTTCGCCACATCGTCCCCAACGTGCTGCACGTGGTATTGATCACCACCGTCCTGAGGTTTTCGTCGGAGGTGCTTGCCGAGGCCGTCCTGACCTATCTTGGGATTGGTGTCGGGGCGGACACCATGTCCTGGGGGACGATGATCAACGACGCCCGTGCGGAGCTCACCCGCGACCCCGTCATCTGGTGGAAGCTGGTGAGCGCATTTGTCTTCATGCTGGGGCTTGTCCTTCCGGCGAACATCTTCGGGGACGCGCTTCGCGACGCATTGGACCCCCGCCTGAGGACGCAGTAGCCCGGGGGCGCTTTTTCCGGGGGCGCTTTTTCCGATTCCCCGCCGTTTTTTTCTGGCAAACTTCTGCAACAGGTTTAATTTTAGACATTTCCTCGACACGTGCGCGTGCGCGTGCCATACATTCCCCACATTCGTCCTCGACAACACTTCTGTTGTGTTTCACCCACGGCGTTTCCTTGCAAGGGGCGCCTCATTCATTGGAGACTCATCACAATGGGCGCCAATTTCGAACCTCTCGGCAATATCGGCGACACCTTCAAGTGGACAGGAACCGAGCAGCCCTGCCGCGTGCGTGGCTGCAAGAACATGGTTTCGATTTCCAACGAGCAGGCCGCCTACGGCAAGACACGCTCCAAGGCAGACGGCGGGAAGATGTGCGACTCCTGCTGGGAGTTCTTCAAGACCCTTTCCGACAGGGAGGTGCCCTGTTCGAAGCCGGGCTGCAAGAACACATGGACCTGGAACCGCTACCAGCAACTTGAGGCCCATGTCAAGGGGCACGACACCCCGCCGAAGGGATTGTGCCAGGAGTGCCGCAGCCAGGTGAATGAAAAGAAGGACATCCAGATGCCCTGCCGCACACGTGGCTGCAAGAACACGTGGACCTGGACCAGGAAGATGCAGGTGGAGTCAAAGGATGGAAAGGCGCCCCACAGGCTCTGCGACGAATGCCACAAGATATGGGTTACGCTCGAGGACAAGCAACTCCCGTGCCGCGTCAAGGGATGCAAGAACACCACCCCATGGACCAGGACGCAGCAGCTGGAGTGGATCAGGGAAGGCAAGAAGATTGACGCGCCGCCCCGGAGGATGTGCAAGGAATGTCTCGAGAAGTTCAATCTGCTGAAGGCGGTTGAAGTCCCCTGCCGGGTCACAGGATGCAAGAATACATGGACCTGGACGCCCTTCGACCAGCTGGAGGCCGTCGTCGGGATGCCAATCCCCAGGGAGGAATCCCCGAAGAAGGAGGAGAAGCCGGCCCCTGCGCCCGTGGAGGCGGCTGCGCCCGTGGAGGCGGCTGCGCCTGTGGAGGTCAAGGAGGAGCCGAAGTATGTTCCTGTCTTCAACGTTCTTCCTCCGAAGCGGATGTGCAAGGAGTGCTATGCCTTCTTTGAGGCTGCGCGGGATCGTGAGGAACCTTGCTGCAACCGTGGCTGCGAGGAGAAGTGGGTTTGGACCCGCGCCATGCAGCTTGCGGCGCATGTCCACGGCCATGACCAGCCAGGGCGTCGCATGTGCGACAAGTGCCAGAAGGCGTTGAAGGAGCTCAAGCCAATCCAGGAGCCCTGCCAGGAGGCAGACTGCCATGGGACATGGACCTACACTCCAGAGGAGCAGTTGAGGGATTCGTTGCTGAAGCGTCCTCCGCAGATGCGTCATTGTCCTGGGTGTGAGAAGTTCCTCAAGGAGAATCCTCCCCAGGAGTTGACCTGCGAGAAGTGCGGCTCGAAGTTTGCCTGGTCATCCCACGAACAGCTTTTGACGAAGCTTGGCACCTTCAAGAAGCCCATGCTTTGCGCCAACTGCAACACGGCCGAGCTGGCAGCCATGCCACCTGCGCCTCCGGTCATCATTCCCGCCGCGCTTGCACCATTCAAGGTGAAGATGCCGTCCGGCGGCCCCTGGGGCGAAAGCCCCGTCACACGCGACTGGCCGGCAGGGCTCTCAAACGAGCGAATCGCTGCAGTCGAGGAGGCCAGGAGGCGCATTGTCTTCATCGGAGACGACCTGGTCGCCGACGCGCCCGAGGTCCCTTCGCTCCCGTCGCTTCTGGAGGCGTCGCTCAACGGCACGCAGGACGCGGGGGGCAATTGCGCCGTCCTGAACGTTGGAATGCCGGGATGCACGACCAGCCTTGGAACAAGACGCATAGGGCGTGACATCGCGCCATTTGCGCCGGAGACGGTCATCTTCTCCTTTGCCTTCGCCGACGCCGCCATCGGGAGGAATGTCACCGAGGGGACGTCCGAGATGCTTGCGCGTCTTGCCAATGAGACCCAGGAGTTCATTGACGCAGTCAGGGCTCTTGAGAATCCTCCGAGGCTTGTCTGCTGGCTTCCGAATCCCGTCTATCCCCAGCTTGGCGGTGTCTCCGACTGGCGTTCCAATGACGCGCCCGACGTCGTCTCCGTCAACCGCTATGGTGCCGTCCTCAGGAATCTGAAGTCGGTTTGCGAGAAGAACGGGATAGCGGTTGCCGACGGCAAGGCGATTTTTGACATGCAGGGTCAGAAGACAGCCGTTGAGAACATGGCGACCTGGTGCCGTGCCAACGCCGAGGGATGCAAGACGCATCTTCGCGCGATACTTTCCGCGTTGGAGAGCTAGTGCGGTTCTGTCCTGAGTCCGGGAAATGAGAAGGCTAGATGCGTCCTTGTGGCGCGTCTAGCCTTTTTACGATCACATACAGGTATATTGCCATGGGGATGCATGTGATTGCCCATGAGACTGGATATGACCCGAACAGGAATGTGATGGTGCGGTGGTACGGGAAGACGAAGAATATCCATATAAGCCGGATTCCGCAGACTCCCACGAGCATGATGCATGTATTGATGACCGAGCGTCCCAGTCCTCTGAGGGCTCCGCTCAGGGTGTCCAGTGGGCCGATGAGTGCGTATGTCAGCATCACGATCCTCACCCGTTGCATGCCGAATTCGATGACTTCGGATTCAGGGATGAAGATTCCGAGGAGCGGGCGTCCGAAGGAATAGAAGACCAGTCCCATGAATCCTGGGATGAGGGTTCCCAGGAGCATGCACCACCAGAATGAGCGTATGATTCTATCCCTTTTTCGTGCGCCGTAGTTTTGTCCGACGAAGCTGATGGCGGTCTGCTGGTAGCTGTATGACCCAGCGTATGCGATTCCCTCCAGGATAAGTGCCGCCGTGCATCCTGCAACGGCCATGGCGCCGAAGGAGTTGATGGAGGACTGTATGATGACGTTTGAGAAGGAGAAGCATGCCCCTTGGATTCCTGCGGCGACTCCGATTACGAGCACGTTCTTGAGGATTGCGGGGTTGATTCTCAACTCTTTGAATTCAAGCCGGATCCCCGAGCCGGTCTTTGGAATGGCCTGCCAGACGAGAATGGAGGAGATGGCGTTGGAGATGACCGTCGCGGTCGCCACGCCGTCGACATCGTGTTTGAGGACAACCACGAAGAAGAGATTCAGGAAGATGTTTGCCACTCCCGCGACGATGAGATACAGCATGGGTCGCCAGGTGTCCCCCACGGCGCGTAGAATCGCGGAGCCGAAGTTGTATACCTGCATGAAGGGAAGCCCCGCGAAGCAGATTTTGATGTAGAGGCTGGATTTGTCAATCACCTCCTGGGGCGTGTTCATCATGCGGAGCAGGGGTTCCGCCAGGAAGAAGCAGATGATTCCGAAGACGATGCCCGCTATCAGCGCAAAGAGCATTGACGTGTGGATTGTCTCGTTGAGCTTCCTGATATTGCCCGCGCCGAAGTAGTTCGCCGCCACGACGGAGACTCCGACCGATGTGCCGACGAGGAGGTTGACAAGGAGGTGGTAGAGGTTGGTCGTCGCACCGACCGCCGCCAGCGCGGTGGAGCTTGCGAAACGCCCGACCACCAGCATATCCACCGCGTTGAAGAGCAACTGCAGCACGAACATCCCAAGCAACGGAAGGGAATATCGCACCACCTTCGTGAAGATGGGTCCTTCCGTTAGATTCAGGGTATTCGTATGCATTGCGGGGAGTTGTTGTCTGATTCAGGCAATAAAGGGGGTGATGCCGGTCGGCGCTATATGGTCGGCGCTACTTGCACGGCTGGGCAGGGCGGGTGTAGTTCGGGAAGAAGGCGAGCATCTCCTTGTGGATTGCGCTGTTGGTGGCGAGAATGCCCTGGACGGGATACTCGTCTCCCCCGCGCAGGTCGGAGACCATGCCCCCTGCCTCGAGAAGGACGGCGACGGCGGCCGCATAGTCGTAGGGCTGGAGGTTGAGCTCCCAGAAGCCGTCGGATTTCCCGCAGGCGACATAGCAGATGTCGACGGCCGCGGAGCCAAAGCGCCTGACCCCGCGGCATTTCAGCCCGATTTGTTCGAAGAAGCGGACATTGTTCCCGGTTGTCCAGCCGGCACGGAGGCAGGAGAAGCCTGTGGAAAGCACGGAGGTCTCCAGTCCGCCATGGCTCTTCACGTGTATGGGGCGCCCGTTGCAGTAGGCCCCCTCGCCAGCCTCCGCGTAGTATAGCTCGTCCAGCGCGGGGGCGTAGACGGCTCCCGCAAGGGGTTTTCCGTCCTTCCATAGTGCAATCGACGTGCACCAGTAGAGCTGGCCTTCGTAGTACGAGACCGTGCCGTCAATCGGGTCGACTATCCAGCAGTACGGGCTGCCGTTGTCGTCAGACTTTCCTGTTTCCTCGCCGTAGAAGCGGTGGTCGGGGAATCTGGAGGAGATTGATTCGCGGATGAGCTTCTCCGTGGCCTTGTCAGCCGCGGTGACTATGTCACGTGCGGTCGCCTTGGAGGATACGTCGCTTTCGTGGAGCTGTGACTGCATCGCAAGTGCGGCCCGACCTGCGCGAACCGCCAGGCCCGCCAGGAACGACTGGAATTGCATTGACATTATAACTCCCTCTGCTGGAACAAGTTAGATGACAATAAAAAAACGCCGGCAAGCATAGACTTGACGGCGTGGAAATTGGCAATCCCAACGGGAGTCGAACCCATATTTACAGGATGAGAACCTGTTGTCCTAACCATTAGACGATGGGATCCCTGAGCTTTGATTCAGGAAGCGGCGTTAACGTAACACGCCCTGAAGGTTTTTCAAGCACCCCGTGTCAAAAAAAATGAAAACTCCTCCTTTAGTCCTTCAGGATGGCTTTTCAACTGTGAAAGACACGGAAATGCCGAAGCCGTTTTCTGGAGACGGGCGAATCCGTCTCCTTGCGGATGCAGGAAAAGCCAGGAACCGCAGGCATTGCCTCCGGCTCCCGGCTTTCCCCGATCCCTAGTAGGTTTGCCTCAGGTGGACGAGGGTGAGCTCCTTCTTCAGCTTTGCCTCGGTGTACGGGATTGCCGTATCGATGGTGATTTTCGTCTTTCCCGGGAGGAGTGTCATTGCGTTGTCGCTGAAGATTGCGTGTGGGTCTCCTGGGAGTGCCATCCATGCGTAGTAGGCGGGCTTGTCGGTGTCGATTGTGATTTCGAAGCGATTGTCGCCGACCTTCTTTACAGACTCGACCTTTGGGTTTGCGACGGGGATTGGCGCCCTCTTCCAGGTGTCGAGATTCACCAGGTTTGTGTAGTGGTACTTCTGTCCCTTTGCGTCCTTTGCGTCGACGACGATTCTCAGGAGGCATTCGCATGCGGGGAGTCCCTTCCTGGCCTTTTCGTCATGGTAGAAGTCCGGGATGTCGAGCTGGATCGAGCCCATTCTGTCCGCCTTGACGATGAACTTCTTTTCCACGACCTTCTTTGCGTCCTGGACCTTGATGAGAGTCGCGGTGACTGTCGCGTCCACCTTGCATGGCAGGTCGCTGATGAAGAAGAATTCCATCGGGTTCTTTTCGGCCGTCCTGTATGCCACTGCCTGGACGCTTGCGTAGAACCTTCTCGCCATGTATTGGAGTGGCTTCCATCGTCCCGAGTATTCGATGGACGCCCATGACGAGACTGGCCAGTTGTCGTTCAGCTGCCAGAAGATAGTCCCCATGCATCGTGGTCTGAGGCTATGCCAGTATTCGACTCCGGTCTTGATTGCGATTGCCTGCTGGATTTGCGAGAGATAGAGGAGTCCTTCGAAGGACTCGGGCAGCCGGAAGTAGTTTCCCATTGTTCCGACGATTCTGGCGTTTGCCCCCATGCCGCCCTTCTGGTGTCGGTCGAAGACGGGGCTGAAGACATTGAAGTCCTCCTTGTTTGCGAAGGACTTGACGGTTTCGATGGAGGGGAAGGACTGGAAGCCGAATTCGCTGCAGAAGCGCGGCTTGACATTGTAGTAGTCCTCGAAGGACTTTCCGCCGTGCCAGACCTGCCAGTAGTGCATGTCTCCGTCGGCGTCGGCGAGCCAGTTGTCCGAGAAGTTGTTTGGTCCGGCGCATGGGGAGGAGGGCCAGAAGACATGTGTGTCGTCCCCTTCGGCGACTGCCCTTGCGACGGTCTGGTTGAGGCGGTCGTACAGGACAAGTAGCGCGTCGCGCCGCTTCTGGTCGTTTTCGACGCCGTTGACCTGTCCGATCAGTTCATTGTCTCCGCACCAGAGTCCGATGCACGCGTGGTGGCGCAGCCTCTTGACCTGGTATACGATTTCGTCGTGGACGTTTTTGAGGAAGTGCGGGTGGTCTGGGTAGAGCGAGCAAGAGAACATGTTGTCGTGCCAGAGGAGGATTCCGAGGCGGTCGCACTCTTCGTAGAATGGGTCCTCCTCGAACTTTCCGCCTCCCCAGATTCGCAGCATGTTGATGCCGGCCGCCTTGACGCTTCCCAGGAGCTGCTGGTATCTCTCGGGGGTGTGCCTCTGGGGCATTGCATCGCATGGGATCCAGTCTGCGCCCTTGGCGAAGATATTCACTCCATTGACCTGGAAGACCATCGAGAAGCCGATTTCGTCCTTTTCGTTGACGATTTTGAGTTCCTTGAGTCCGATTTGCTGTGTGACGGTCTGTCCGTCGCATGTGACCTGCAGTGGGTACAGTGGCTGTTCGCCGAATCCCGTCGGCCACCAGAGTTCCGGGTTTTTGACATTGAAGTCTGCCGAGACGATGATTCCTCCCCTGCGCGGGACGATGGCCGTCGCCTTCTTCCTTTCCCCGTTGAAGAGGAATTCGACATCAACCTTGCCTCCGATTGGCGAGTCCTCGAGGGGGTTGAGTTCTGCGAAGAAGGTGACCTTGCAGGAGTTTTTCTTGTGGACCTGGATGTCATAGACATGTTCGAGGGTGCAGAAATCCACTCCCTCCAGGTAGATTTTTCCCATGATTCCCGAGGAGGGCAGTGAGATTCCCCAGTCCCATCCGCCGGAGCACTGGCACTTTCGGATGAGGTTCAGCGTCGGCACCGAGCAGAAGCTGGCTCCCATGTCGTCGGGCTTCACGACCAGTTCCTTCTTGAAGTCCTCCCCTGCCTTGCGGACTGCCCTGATGTCGAACCGGATTGTGTTCTTCCCCGTCTTGAGGAATGGCTTCACGTCGAACCGGTAGCGGAGGAACATGTCGTCGACCTTTGCGACCGGCTTGTCGTTTATGAACAGGTTTGCGACCGTGTCCACCGAGTCGAGATTAAGGATGACCGACCTTGCCTTGAGCAGCTCCTTCGGGACTGTGAAGGTGCGTTCGTATGTCCAGTCCACGTCTCCCACCCATTGGACGAGCTCCTCGTTTTCGCCGAAATATGGTTCGGGGATTTTTCCGTTTTCGAGGAGTGCGGAGTAGTTGTCTCCCGGGACTTGTGCGGGGATGGACTCCTTTTCGGATGTCTGGCGCAGCTGCCAGGTGCCTTGCAGGTCGATGATTGGGTATGCCATGTTCTTTTGAATTGACTTCCGTGGGTGTTGTTTGTGTTGGTGTCGGGTGATGAAATTGTGTGTCTACTTCCTGAGTTTCCAGCCTTCAGGGAGGATGATTGGCAGTTTTGGCTCCTTTTCCCAGTGGACATCCACGACGCCGTCCTCGGCGTCCAGGTCCAGCCGTCCGTACTGCGTATGCAGTCCGTGGATTGCGAAGTGCCTTCCCTTCTTCTGCAGTTCGAATGGCGCGAATCCGCAGAGCAGCATGATTTGCCTGTCGGTTTCGAGATACAGCCTTGCGAGTTCCATGTCCATCATTCTGCCGTTGTTGGAGGCATTTGGCTGCCACGAGACATGTTCCGGGTCGTCGACGTCGAAGCGTTCCTGTGTCAGGTAGCAGTCCTGGCTGCATCCGTATCTTTCGAAGGTCTGCATTGCGCTCCAGGCCTTCTTGTATTCTCCGTTTGCGAGCTGGATGATGGCGGCCATCTGCTCTCCGGTGCCGATGTATATGAGGTGCGGGGTCATTGGGCCGAAGAAGAAATCCTGGCAGGAGTTCTCCTCGCACCACCGGACGAAGTTGCGGAGCCGTTCATCGTGGAGCGAGATAGTTCCCGCGTAGGCCAGGAAGGTGAAGGAATCGCAGTTGACGAAGCCCTGGCAGTAGATTCCGCTGTCGTCAATCTGCCGTCTCACATATCCGTCAGGCTGTGTGAGGTCTTCGATGCACTCCATCAGGTCCTTTCGGTATTCGGCTGCGATGCGGGTATACTTTTCGGCCTCCGGGTGTTTGAATTTAGTGAGGATTTCCGCGGCCAGTTCCATTCCCCGGCAGGACCAGTTGTCGGTGAAGATGATGAGGCGTCCGTAGTCTGCATCTGTCGCGCAGCACTTTGGCATAAGCCTTGGGTATGGGTATCCTTCCGGGTGCGGGGCCCGGATTTGCGCCGTTATCCACGAGCATGCCAGCGCCATCTGGTCGAGGTGCCTCCTGGCGAATTCGTCATCCTTCGAGTAGAGATAGTATTCCGCCGCCCATGTGAGTGCGGCTCCAGTGATGCATGACCACTTTGGTCCGGTGGTGCCGATTGCGCCCTTTGCCGGCACGAACTCCCCCTGGGGCGGGAATCCACCGTCCTGGAGCGAGAAGATGAATTCGAGGATGTCCCGGGTCTCCTTCAGGTGTCCGAGGCGCATAAGCGGCTTGAAGCAGCACAAGGCCTCCCAGACCCAGATGTAGAACCTTTCGCTTGTGCCGCCCTGGCAGGTGAAGGGGATGTGTCCCTTGCCGGGCCAGTCCATGTCGAAGAGCAGCTGCTTTGAGACGCGTTCGATTGACTTGAACCGGTTGTTGAGCTCCCTGTCGCCGAAGTCGACCGTCGCGTGCCCCTCGTCCATCCCCAGCCACTCCTTCCGGTTCCACCCCGAGGCCTCCTTGAAGGATGGCAGCTCTTCCGGGAGTCCGCCTGGCATCAGCGTATCGAGGGTGATTTCGAAGGAACTCTCCTGGTTCGGGTCGAGCTCGATGGAGAGTTCAAGCATGTTCTTTGCGGTGTAGATTCGGAATTCGGGGTGGACGAAATAGGGGCTGTCCCAGTAGAACTTGTTGTCCGTATAGTCTGAATCCTTGAAGAAGATGGTGTCGTGCCAGGTGGGCTGGAAGTCTCCTGGGGTGATTCGTGCGACGGGGTTTCCTTCGTTCCAGAGTGCGTTGTCGTGGAACGTGCAGCTGTCGTCGAACCTGGGGAAGTTGTTTGCGGTGTAGTGGTATGTGACGTAGTGGTAGTCGTAGACCGTGTATTCGAGTGGATGCGAGAGTTTGATCCAGAGTGACTTCCTTTCGCGCCTTGCGTTTTCGTTTCGGATGGTGGCCCGGATTGCGAGGCGTCCCTTTTCGCCCATTGCGTATTCCAGGGTGTAGAGGGTGTAGTATGCGTAGTATGTCGCCTTGAACTGCGGCAGGTCTCCGTCGACGCGTTGGATTTTCGCGTGATGGAAGTCCATTATGAAGGGTGCGGTGTCCGGGCAGAAGGAGAGTGTGCGTGTCCTGAGCCTGTGGAGGGTTTCCTTGTCCTTGATGTCCCCGTTGCGCATTGCGGGCGGCATCTGGAGGACGCTTGCGTTGAGCGCCCCGTCGAGGATTACCATGTCCTTTGCCATTGGCAGTCCCAGTGGGATGTGTGCCGAGAACGGCGGCCTTGGCAGTTGCGACCGGTTCATTTCCAGGACCTCGTCCCAGGGGCGGCTTTCCAGATTCGTGTAATTGCTGGGCATTTGGGGAGGGTGGTGTTGTGGCTATTTCCTGAGGAGGTCCACTAGGAGGGCTCCTGCCAGCAATATGCCTGTTGCAAGTCCGGCTGCCCCGAGGATGGAGAAATCCCTCCAGATCGGGGGGATTCTGTATTGTAGGAGCAGGGTGGAATTTATCAGGATTCCGACCGTCAGGATTGCGGTGGTCCGCTGCTTCTGCCGGTGGTTGTAGTCGCGCATATACTCGTCAAACTGGGGGAACTCCTGCCTGAATGTCAGGCGTCCGTCCAGGAGCTTTCCAGTGAAATTCCGTATGTTCGCGGGTGCTCTTGAGAAGAGCTCTATTGTCTCGAAGAAGTCTTCGACCCGTTGGTGGAGAGACTTTGCGGGGCTGAACTGCCGCATCGTTATCTTCAGGAGCTCGGGCTTGAGCTGCTTTTCGATGTCGTAGTCCGGATTCAGAAGCCTCATAAATCCGTCTGCCATACCTAATGTCTTGAGCATCAGGTAGATATGTGGTTTTAGCGCAATATGCAGGTGATTGCATGCCGCGTAGAGTTGCTGGAGTGCCTCCGGGACGTCCACCTGGTCTAGCGGCCCGTAGAAGTACCTGTCGATGAACTCCCCGATGATGCACTCCATATCCGTGATGTCCGGTTCCTCCTCGTAGTCGCAGAGTCTCAGCAGGATTTGCGTGGCGTGTTGTTCGTTTCTTTCGATGACGCTGACGATGAACCGGCAGAAGAGGATTCTTTCATCGGCTGTGAGCCTTCCGCAGAGTCCGAAGTCCAGGTAGCATAGTTTTCCGTTTTGGAGGACGAAGATATTTCCCGGGTGCGGGTCTGCGTGGAAGAATCCGTGTGTAAAGAACTGTTTCAGGGTGAGGTCTGCCACGGTTTCGGAGAGTTTCACCGTGTCGACGCCTTTCTTCCGGAGCGTTTCGACATTGCTGATTTTTTCGCCTTCGATGTACTCCATCGTAAGGACGTGTTCCCCGCTGAGTTCATCGTATACCTTTGGGACGACGAGCCGGTCGTCGTCGCGGAACTGCATTGCGAACCGCCTGATATTTGCCTTTTCGTTATTGAAATTCGCCTCTTCGAGGAGCGAGTTCCTGAACTGTCTGACGACCTTCGGGAGCATAAGGAACCGCAGTTCGGGGTTGCCCTCGTGGAACTGGTCCGCCAGGAAGGTCAGCACATTCATGTCGGCGCGGATCTGTCTTGCGGCATTCGGGCGCTGGACTTTGACGAACACCTTCGTCCCATCCTTCAGGACGGCGCGGTGCCCCTGTGCGAGGGAGGCTGCTGCTGCGGGAGCCTCGTCGAATTCCGCGAAGAGTTCACTGACGGGGGCTCCGAACTCCTTCTGGATGACGGCGGCCACCTCCTCGAAGGGGAAGGGCTTTGCCTCGTCCTGGAGCTTTGTCAGTTCGGTGGCAAACTCCTGCCCGATGAGGTCCGGCCTGGTGGAGAGCATCTGTCCGACCTTGACATAGACAGGCCCCAGCTCCTCCAGCACCTTCCGCACCCTTTCCTGGATGGTGAGTTCCGCGGAGGAGCCGTCGTTTCGCTCCCTGCGCCTGACGAGGTGCCGCAGTTTTCCGAAGAAGATGCCCAGCCCGTTGCGGAAGACCACGCCGAGAATCTTCCGTATGCGTGTCATGTTCGCATACGCGCGGTATGTGGATAGGATTGGCGCGAAAAGTTTCACGGTTTCACCTCCGCCGTTGCCTGGCTATTCATTGGACATGGTTTCAGCAGATTCTGTGGAGTTCGGCCAGGTCTGTGAGCCCCAGGAGCACCTTTTCGCATGCGTCGCCTGCGAGTGGCGTCCATCCCTGCTCCAGTGCGCACTTCCGCAGTTCGCCATTGGGCGTTCCTGCGCTTATCCTGTCCTCCAGTTCCCCGTTGATTTCGAGGATTTCGTATACCCCGATTCGACCATAGTACCCCGAGTTCTGGCAGTAGAAGCATCCTTCCGGCGACGCCTTTCTGGGATGGGCGTGGGCAAGACCAAGCCTCTTGCCAATCCTCCGGAGCTCCTTCTCGTCCTCGTGGGAGACATTGTCGTCGACGAGGGAGCAGTGCGGGCAGAGCCTTCTGACGAGCCTTTGCGCGACGATGCAGCGCAGCGTCGAGGCCACCAGGTCCGGCTCGACTCCCATGTTTATCAGGCGGTTGACGGCGCCGACCGCGTCGGTGGTATGCAGTGTGGAGAGGACGAGGTGTCCCGTCTGGGCGGCCTGGATTGCTATTTCGGCGGTTTCCCGGTCGCGGATTTCGCCGACGAGTATGACATCCGGGTCGTGCCTTAGGATTGACCTGAGTGCGGAGGAGAATGTGAGTCCGATCTCCGCATTCGTCTGTATCTGCGTGATTCCGGGGATGTCGTATTCGACCGGGTCTTCGACGGTGATGATCTTCAGGTCCGGGTGTGCATTCATCAGATGCACCAGGATGCTGTAGAGGGTGGTGGTCTTGCCGCTTCCCGTGGGGCCTGTGACCAGCATGAGCCCTGAGGGCCTGCGCAGCTGGCGCTGGAGGCTCGCAAGATGGCCTTGTGAGAGGCCAAGCTGCTCCATGTCGGTGAGAAGGTTGCCGGCGTTGAGGATGCGGAGGCAGACAGTTTCGCCGTAGCGCGTGGGCAGGAGGGATGCGCGGAGGTCCCAGGCGCCGTCCTTCCTTGTGATGCGGAGGCGCCCGTCGTGGGGAAGGCGCTTCTCGGCGATGTCGAGGTGCGCCATCACCTTGAGGCGGGAGACAATCGAGTCCTTCAGGAACTCGATTCCCTCGGGGGTGGGCACGTCGCGCAGGAGTCCGTCTATGCGGAACCGCAGCCGCAGCCTGCCGGGGAAGGGTTCGATGTGGATGTCTGTCGCCCGTGAGTTCAGCGCAGTCTCCAGGACTTCATTGACGAGGCTTGCGACGGAATTGTCTTCTTGTGGTGTAACTTCTTGATAATCAACAAGTTGTGACTTTTGTTCCTCGGCAATCCGCCCTTTGAGCCGGTTTACCTTCCCAGCTCCCAGGCCGTAGAATCTCTGCTGTCCAGCGGCGATTTGCGTTGGCGTGGCCAGGATTGGCCTGCATGGGAGTCCTGCCAGGAGCTGGAGTTGTTCGAGTTCCCTGGCCTTTGGCTGGTGTGCGAATGCGACGGTTATCGCCCCGTCGTTGACTTTGACAGGCAGGCACTGCAGCTGTTGTGCCAATGCGTATGGGATTCTTGCGAGTGCCTCCTCCTGTGGCTGGATGTTGTGCGTTTCGCAGAGTTCCAGCCCATACAGCGCCGCCATTTCCCGATAGAGTTCATCTTCGGGGATGAATCCGAGTGCGAGGATGGCGTCTTCTGGGCTTTGTCCAGTCCTTCCGATGCGTTTTTGCGCGGTGAGGACTTGTTCTCCTGTCAGGCGTCCCGTGGATTTGAGGCATTCCAGCAGTCCGTCCATCATTCTCCCTCCATCGTGACAATCTTCGTGGTTCCGTATGGGAGGTCGCCCAGTTCATTTCCCGACTTGTCGGAGAGTTCCAGTCCCCTTTCGGACATCTTTTCGATAGTGATTCCGCATGGGAGTGCCTCTCCTTCCTGGAGGAAGTGGTTGCTCGCCCCGAGCTTTGAGTCTGAGACTTCGAGGATCGCGTATGTCTTTCCGCTCAGTGTTGTCCTGATTCCCTGGTATGTGATTGCGACCGTCCGCCTGGGGGGCTGTGCGGGGAGCCTCTCCTCGGACTGGGCGGTCTCCTGGGGAGTCTCGCTGGACTTTTCCATCGGGAAGGTGACCAGGAAGGGGTTCCTGTCTCCCGGATCCGTCGGATGGTCCTTGACCAGCGGCGGTCTTCCCTGCCATGGGACGAGCTGTGGCGGCGGCGGGATTGTGAAGCTGGTTTCCTGGGGCTTCTGGGGTGGTTCGAGAATGACCTCCCTGGTGAAGAGAAGGCCCAGGGCGAAGACCACCACGAGGATCAGCAGCTTTCGTTCCCAGTGTGAACAGAGAGATTGGAGCAGACTGTTGATCATTTCGGCACCTCATCCCCGCGGTCTGGCGGCTGTGGTTCGGTCCCCTCCGCCGCCATGAAGGCGCAGCATCTGACGGTGAAGAGGCATTTGTCGACGGCGTTGTCGCTTCCCGCCAGGAGCGCCTCCGGGGGAAGCGTCCTGATGGAGAGGCGTTTGAGGGGGATGAAGCGCCGTTCATCCTGGAGGGACTGGACAAAGACCAGGAATTGCGCGAGGGTTCCCGAGAATGTGGCGTTGACGGGGAACTCCAGCAGGTATATGCTTCCGGAGGATGTGTCGTCGAGGGTGTATCCGACGATTGGCATTGCCGTGACGGAGGGCTTGCCGTCGGCGGCGGGGGGAGCCACCTCCAGCCCTGCGTCCCTGGCTTCCCCGAGGATTTCCCTGACAGTCCAGAGTTTCGCGATTGTCTGCCAAACGGGTTGTTCCTGGATTTCCTCCGGGTTCATTCCGAGGAATTTCGGGTTGCCTTCTCCGAACTCCTTGATGATCCGTTCCTGGAGGTCCTTTGAATCCAGCCTTGTGGCGCCGTAGATGAATGCCAGGTTGTCCCCGTAGTTTTGCCGGATTCTCGCATCCAGCGGCTGCGTCGCCTCCTCGAGGGTTTCCCTTGCGACTGCGAGAAGCCCCGTCATGTCCTCATCGTCGTCGCCTTCCAGAAGCCGCATTGCGTCCCGCAGCCTTTCCCCCAGGAGGACCGAGTCGAGGGGGAGCTGCATGCCCTTGAGGTAGTCCGTCTTCTTTTCGATTTCCGCCTTTTGCCTTTCAAGCCGCGCCCTTGTGGGGTGCAGGATGAAGAGATAGCCCATCACAAGCAGTGCGAGCGCGCCCATTGCCAGGCGTGCCAGAATCCTGTATTGGAGGGGCCAGTCTTTGCGGTTCGGGGTCATCTTCTGTGGATTGGCGTTCTAGGGGAGTCTGATCGGGCTGTCGCGGAAGGGCAGCTGCATCATGAAGAGGGCATACTCCTTGTGGAGGACGTTCCTGTAGGTCGAGAGGAATCTCTTCCAGGGCAGGAAATATGCGGCGTTGAAGTCGCTGGAGAGGAAGTCGGTGTAGTCGTCGACATTCGCGAAGGTCTCCGACTGGTTCAGTTCGCCCTGGAGTTCCCTGACGGCGTGGTATTTGATGTTGTTCGCCGGCAGGACGCCTCCCGCGTACATCCGTGTGAGGAGGGGGATTGCGGAGACGGGCATTGCCTCGGTGGGCATCATCGAGGTGGTTGCGGGGGATGGCTCCTCCGTGCGTCCCCCCAGGTTCCCCAGCATGAGGAGCCTGTCGTTGCCGAGTCCGTTCCTCTGGTCCTTGCGCGTGGAGGATGTGGTGGCCGGTGCGTTGCTCTCCGCGAAGGAGAATTCGTCCGCCAGGTAGATGCACCATGCGTCGTTCTTTGGCGCCGGGATTGCGTCCTGCCAGGTCTTGATAGAGAGGAGGAACCTATGTGTCCTGAGGGAGGCCTCCGCGATTGGGAGCAGTTGTTTCTGCGCAAGCGCGATTTTGTCGTATGCGTTCCGGAGCTGCGGCGCGGTTCCGAGACAGTCGTCCAGGAGTGTCATCTGCGCATCCAGCTCCTGCTGTTGCCTGTGCAGTTCCCCGAGGGTCGAGGCGAAGAGCCAGCTGAAGACTGCGAGGAAGACCGCGAATGCGAGGACGAGGAACGGGAACTGGGAACGCCTTTCCCGCAGCCAGGAGAGCCCTTCGGGAAGCAGTCCGATGTTGAGCGGGGCGAGCCGCGCCTTCTGGGCGGCCAGTCCCAGGCAGGGGACGATTGCGGGCAGGACTCCCTGGATGCAGGGGCCGCCGTTCTTCTGTTCTCCCGGGCACTTGCTCAGGGGGACCCCAAGGACCTCCGCCGGGATTGCCATTTCCGCCGCAAGGGACGCGGCCAGGGCGTCCAGGGATGGGTCCTCCCCGGAGACCCACAGCTTTTCCGGGGTTGCCAGCGCCGCGTCGCCGGAGTGCATTGCCTTCCAGCCCCGCACGGTCTCCTCGATGCGGCGTGCCAGCGACGCGGCATTGGCGTCGAGCCTTTCGAAGACGGTGATGCTCTGGATGCGTCCAAGCCACCGCAGCAGCAGGACCGCCCTTGAGTCCCGCATGTCCACCACGAGCTGCATTCCGGGGAGGATTGCGGCCGTAGGCTGGAGAAGCACGAATGCATTGTCCAGGGCGATGCCGTCGGGGACGAGGCCGTCGACCCGGATTCCGCCCTCCAGGTAGATGTCGCTCCATTTTGCCAGGTCTTCCTGCCTTGAGACGGCGACGAGCAGCGGGTTGCTCTGTCCCGGCATTGGCGTGACCTCCTGGAAGGAATGGACCATGCCTGACTTCGAGGAGCCGGTCATCTGCCCGGTCTGGTAGGCGACCATCTTCTCGAGCTTTGACTTGTCGTGGACAGGCGAGAAGTCCACGACCACCGTGTTTGCGAGCCGCTGCGGCAGGATGCAGAGCGCGTCGGCGTTCTTTCCGGCGATTGTCTCCCTCATCCAGGACGCCGCGGCCTGCTGGAGTTCGCTGTCTCCCCGGAGCCCCTCGTTCTTCCAGGAGACCCTCCGGATTTCATCGACAATCCAGGACGCGCCTCGCCAGGAGACGCGCACTGCGCAGGTGCTCTCCTGTCCATGGGCGACTCCTGTCGCGATATGTCTTCCGAATGCTGGCATCCTTTCAGCAGGGGTGCGGGGTTGTGGTCCTGGCTAGTCTATCGCCGCCTCGCCTTCGATGGGCTTGAGGGGGATCAGGTCTTCGGGTGAGACTTCGGGCGGCGGGTTGTAGATGACGTATTCGCCCTGTTCATTCACGATGGTTGCCGTGACGAAGATGAGGAGGTTTGTGGGGGTCTCCCGTGTCTCCGTGTGCCTGAAGAGTGCGCCGATGAGGGGGATGTCCCCCAGGAAAGGCACCTTCTTGAGGGTGGTTGTCTTGGCGTTCTCGACCATGCCGCCCAGGATGACGGTTTCGCCGCTGCGGATTGCGACGCTTGTGGAGACTCCCTGCTCGTGGGTGCGGGGGAGCATGACATTGGTCACGTAGGTGTTGGTCTTCTTGTCGACGGTCTCGCTCTGGGTGGAGATGTAGTCTTCCCAGCGCAGGAAGTTGATGATTTCGGGCTTGAGCCCCAGCAGGATTGTCTGGAGGTTGTTGCCGATGTTGACCTTGACGTCGATGGTGATGCCCACCTGGAGGGTGGCTGGCTTGCCCCTGGGGACCAGCACCTGGTTTGTGCCCTTGTCGCCCTGGTCGATTGCCTGGACGGTGTATTCCTCGAAGTAGTAGAGCTTGTCTCCCTTGCGGATTCTGGCGGTGCGGTTGTTCAGTGCCGTGACCCTCGGGGCGGAGACGATTACGGAGCTGGACTTGTTCTGGATTGCGGAAATCAGCATGTCGTAGGAGCGGTTTCCGAGGATTCCGCTGATGGTCATTGCGGCGACCCCCTCCGGGTTTTTCTTCTTGATTGTGCCCAGTTCCGTGAAGAAGTTCGAGATGTTGGCGTTTGTCTGGTTGTCAGGCGTCAGGTTTTCGCCTCCCTTGCCGCCATTTGCCTTGGTGAATTCCACGCCCACATCCCTGAGGTCGCTTTCGCTGATGGTGATGAAGCGCGCCTCGATTACGGCCTGGAGTGGCGGCTTGTCCAGCTCGTGGATGATCTTCTCAAGCTCCCTGAGGCGTTCACGGGTGTCGGTGACAATCAGGAGGTTGCGGTTGGGGTAGATGGCGTAGCTGCCGCCTGTGACGCAGCCCGCATAGAAGGCCTTCAGGGCGGTGTCCATGTCGTTGTCCTCCTCAGTCGAGGAGGCGAAGGAGGTCTGTCCGTTGACGCCGAGTCCTTCGGGCACCTTTGGCACCGCGCCGTGGCGCAGGTGTATGATGCGGGTCTCAAGGTGGTATCCGCTGCCGGTGGGGGCGGGGTTGACCCAGATGAGGTGGTCCGAGACGCTGAATGAGACCCCCAGGTTCTTCGAGATGTAAGTGAAGACCTCGAAGAGGGGGACTCCCTTGAAGTTGCAGGAGAAGGTCTTGTTCTTGACCGCGTCGTCGCTGAAGATGATGTTCAGCGAGTCGGCGATGTTAAGCTCGTCCAGCTCCTGGAGCTGTTCCGCCAGCGACGAGAGGGGCAGGTTGTTGACCTTCAGGGAGATTTTGCGGGTGAGGAGTTCCTCCAGCTCTCCCATGGGGATGAACTCGGGCTCCAGGTCCGGGGTGATGTTGACGACCGTGTTGTAGGAGTCTGGAACCAGCTGCAGGGTCGCGGCTTCGTTCAGCACGCGCTGGCGGTTGATGGCCAGTTCAGTCTCGTTGAGGCCCATGTCCCGGGCGAGGGCGTTGAGGTTGCGAAGCGCGGCAATCTCGTCCCTCTTTTCGGAAAGGGAGTCCATGGTGGACAAGATCTCCTCCGCCTTGTCAAACTGCCGGGCCGTAATCAGTTCGCGCACCAGGGCGAAGCGGCGGCGCACCTGGGCCTCCAGGGCGCGCTTGCGGGCCTCCTGCTCCATCTGGAGCTTGTTGGGGCGGTTCCTTGACTCCAGTACACCGTCAAGCTCGGCATTCGGGGAAAAACGCTGGCATGAAAGTCCCGTCAGCAACACAAACAACGCCAGGAATATGAGTGGTGTCCGCTTCATTTTTCAGTGATGAGTGGTGAGGGATGAGTGTGTATGGGAAGCTGGTGTTGGCCGGGATATTGGCCCCAGTGGCGCCCGTGCGCCATCAATTAATTATGCAACTATCTGATTTGCAGTTACTTATGTCTATTCTTCTTTCTGGCGGCCTTTGCCTGTTTGCGTTTTGCGTCCTTCTTGGCCTTTTCCCGCGCCCTTGCGGCCGCGTCCTTATGCGAGACTCCGTTTTGTGCGTATCCTGCGGCCTGTCCACCGCCGAATGCGGCGGTGTTCTGCATCATGCCCGCCATGTTCGCGAGTCCTCCTCCGTTGAAGAGGGAACCGAGCATTGACGCGCCATCTCCCTGGCTCATCTTTGCCATGACCTCCCTCATGCCCATGAAGGACTTGATTTGCTCTGTGACCTCCTGCGGCGTGGAGCCGGAGCCCTTCGCGATTCTTGCGCGTCTGCTTGCGTTGATTGTTTCGGGCAGTCTTCTTTCCGCCGGTGTCATCGACCGGATGATTCCCTCGGTGCGCTTGAATGTCTTCTCGTCCATTAAGTCCGCGGGGATGTTTCCCATTCCCGGCAGGAACTTAAGCAGTGACATGAGTCCGCCCATTTTGTTGATGCGTGCGAGCTGCTTCAGGAAGTCCTCGAAGTCGAATGTGGCCTTGCGGACCTTTTCCTCGAGCTTCCGCGCCTCCTCCTCCTCGATTTCAGTCTGGGCCCTTTCGACAAGCGTCAGGATGTCACCCATGCCGAGGATTCTCGACGCCATCCGGTCTGGGTGGAAGCTTTCCAGGTCCATCGCGTTTTCGCCGGTTGCGATGAACTTGATTGGCTTGCCGGTGGCCTGCCGCATGGAGAGTGCGGCGCCGCCCCGCGCATCGCCGTCCATCTTCGTGAGGATGATGCCCGTCACATCCAGCGCCTGGTCGAAGTGCGTCGCCACGGAGACTGCCTCCTGGCCGAGGGCGCCATCCGCCACAAGGAGGATTTCCTGGGGATGGACCGCCTCCTTGACGCGCACCAGCTCCTGGACAAGCTCCTCGTCAATCTGAAGCCGTCCGGCGGTATCCAGCAGGACGACCTGGCATCCCTTCTGCGCCGCGATTTCGACGGCCTTTTTTGCTACAGCGATAACATCCTTGCTGTTTCGGTCGGTGTATACGGGCAGTGCGAGTGACTGTCCCAGGACTTCCAGCTGGTCGATGGCGGCGGGGCGTGTCAAGTCGCATGCTGCGAGCAGCGTGCGTTTCTTGTATTTTTTCAGGAGGAGGTTTGCGAGTTTCGCGGCGGTGGTTGTCTTTCCGTTTCCGTTGAGTCCGCACAGCATTATGACAAGTGGCTTTTCCGGGGTGGCTCCCTCCAGCTGCAGCTCGGAGGCTTCGCCGCCCATCAGCGCGACCAGCTTGTCATAGACCACCTTGATTGCCTGCTGCCCAGGCGTGACGCTCTTGAGCACATCCTCTCCGAGGCATTCCTGGGAGACGTCCCGTATGAATGCATCGGCAATCTGGTAGTTGACGTCCGCGGAGAGCAGGGCGGTGCGCACCTCCTCCATTGCGTCGGAGATATTCCGTTCAGAAAGCTGTGCGTTTCCCGTCAGCTTTCTGAAAGCCGAGTGGAGTTTGTCGGTCAGTGATTCGAACATCTTGTTGACTGTATGATGCGGTTGTTACTTTGCCTTTTTGAAATTCTCTCTTCCCCGGCAGGTTCCGCCTCGCCCGTCCGCGCGTGAAGGCACCCCTTTCAGGATGGCGGGAGGATTGCCGGAATGGATTGTCCCACGAGGGCTCCGCCGTCATCGCCCGTCCTTTTTTGGTGACGAGGCGGTCTGGGGAATCACGCCCTGAAGAGTTCCGCGCCGTCTGCGGCGTTGAGGATCATCGGTTCTGTTTCGATTCCGGTGCGTCTTGCAAACTCTGCGCCAAGGGCGGCTGCGTATGCAGTTGCCGCGTCGGCTTCCACAAGATGCACCGTTATGCCGCCGAAGCCGCCGCCCGAAAGGCGGGCGCCAAGGAAGCCAGGCAGTGACTGGCCGATTTCGACAAGCGCGTCAAGCTCAGGGCAGCTGTTTTCGAAGTTGTCCATGCTGGATTTGTGGGAGATGGTCATCAGGCGTCCGAAGGCCTTCACGTCGCTACGCCCAAGTGCCAGGCGCCCCTCCTCGACACGGCTGATCTCGCCGACTACGTGCAGGGCGCGGCGGTAGACCACGCCGTCCATCTTTCCGCGTGCATTTTCCAGCATTTCGGGTGTGGCGTCGCGCAATGCGGGGACTCCGAGGATTTCGGCGGCCTTTTCACAGGCCTCCCTGCGCTCGTTGTATTCGTTGGCGAGGTTGTGCTTGACATGGGAGTTGGCCACGACAAAGGCTGTGCCTTCGGGCATGGGGACGTTTGAGACAGTCAGCGACCTGAAGTCCGAGTAGATAAGCTGCCCCGCCTTCCCCATCAGGGAACTGAACTGGTCCATGAGGCCGGTATTTGCGCCGACATAGTTGTTTTCGCTTCCCTGGCCAATCCTGGCCATGGAAAGCCAGTCCAGCTTTGACCCGCAGAGGGCGTCCAGCGCCTTCACGACGGCCATCTCCAGGGCGGCGGAACTGCTCATGCCCGCCGAGAGGGGGACGTTGCCGGTGACAAGCATGTCGAAGGGCGGCACCGAATACCCCAGCGCGTTGAACTCGCAGACAATCCCCTTGATGTAGTTGGACCAGTCCCTGTCCCTGTGTCTGTCCAGTGTGTCCAGGCGGAATTTGCGCGAGGAATTGGCCTTGACATCGTAGATGCGGCAGCACATGCCGTCAGTGGAGTCGGGGTTTTCAGCCACGGCGACACGCGCATAGCGGTCGATTGCGGCGGACAGCACGGTGCCCTGGTTGTAGTCCGTGTGGTTTCCGAGAATCTCCAGGCGCCCTGGCGCGCGTGAGAGCCACGTCGCCTTTCTGCCGAAATGGGATTGGAAGCGCCCGAACAGGGTGCCTAGCACATCGTCTTGTCCACAAAAATCCATCTTGCCCCTGGCATGTGCGCGAATGAATCCATCCGCAGAGAAAAAGACTCGTCCTTCCTGGGAAAAAACCAGGAATTTCCACCTAGAATGAAACAAACTACATAATATACCCCTTTGGTGGAGAGGAGGCGTCCTGCCGTAGCCAGTGAGAGAATGGCGTGACGGCAAAGAAAACCGGGAACTGGGGATGTCTGCCACAGGCATGACACCCAGCTCCCGGCTCTCTGGCTTTTTTACGATGGGCCCTGTTCCTCAGGAAGAAAGGTCTCTGAACCACGAAACACACGGATGCCCGCAGTCCGGCATTGTCTGATAATCAGTCAAGCCGTTCCATGGGAAGATGGCGATTCTGTCCATCCGTGTCCATTCCTGTCTGTTCGCGATTATGTCTTCCTCCCTTTTGGTGGAACAGCGTCCTGCACGGATTATGCTTGTGCGGCGGGTGTCGTCTCGGGCTTCTTGAGTTCCTTGAACTTCTTTCTGAGGAGGACGAAGGATGCGATGACGATGGCGATGAGGAAGATTGCGAGGACGGGCCTGTAGAAGAGCCATGCGAGTGCAATCACGACGAGTGTGATCGGCAGTGCCAGGAGGAACGAGATGAGGGATGTCCCCGCGCCGACGAGCCTTTCCAGGAATGGCAGGAAGCTGACGAGGATTGCGATGGGCTTGAAGATCATCTGGAAGCCGGAGTAGATGAGGATGAATCCGACGAGCCGGAGGATCCAGCAGAGGAGTCGGTTTGCGGAGTGTGCTGAGGCGAACATCTCCTCGGCGGAGTGGAGCCCGTCCATCTGGAGTTCCACTGCGCCAGTGGCGGCCTGGTATGGGACGAAGGAGTCGCCGCACTGCTGTGCGACGATTGAGATGTCATGCGGGGTGACGATTGTGAATTTGACCCTGATGTCGCCGATCTTCGCGGTGAGTGGCGCCGTGGTGGTGTCGTCGGCCTTTTCCTCGGCTGCATCCGTCTTTTCCGCATCCTCCGCGGGGGGTGTTGGCTGGGTGTTGTTGCTCTTCACGGAGTAGTAGATCATGTCGTTGACCACCCGCGGCTTTTCGAAGGCCTTCTGGAGTTCGATAGTCGGGGTCGGGGGCGTGTATTCCGGCGGGAGGGCGTATGTCTTCTCCTGTCCGATGCGTCTGATCTGGGAGTCGGAGAGCCTGAATGCATTCAGCGTGACGTCTGCGGCGTAGTCCTCCCTTTCGCGGATGTACTGGACTGTCGGGTTGTCATGCCCCTCCTCCATGAAGTCCGAGGAGTCGATGAGCCTGTTGGACCAGACCTTCCTGTAGGTGTAGTATGTGGTGTCCTCCCGTTCCTCGCTTCTCTCCTCCCACTGGTAGATTTCGACGCTTCTCCTGAGGAGGATTGTCTTTGGGAGTGTGATGTTGAAATCCATGTCGGAGAGTGTTTCGTCGGTGTCGGCGTAGCCGGTGAGGTGTACGACCATTCCCTCGAATTCGGGCTTTACCACCTCCGAGGAGATGGGGGTTGTCTTCTTGCTGGTCTCGTTGAGCGCCTTGTACCTGCGGACGGTTCGTCCCTCGTTCCACCACAGCAGCACGATGCCGATAAGCACCGCGGCGAGTCCCGAGAGGATTCCCTTGAACGAGTTGCCCAGTCTTGAGCCGTAGCTGTGTTTTACTGCGACTGCCATTGTCTTGTTCTCCCTGCCGCCTTGTGCGGCGTTGTTTGGCTGGTGTCTTCGATTTGCAATTACTCTTTTTCAACGGGGCGTTTCGCCGCGCTTTCGGGGGATGCGACGAACATTCTGTCAATCCAGACTCTTTCGACCTTGTCGTTGATGACTGGCGCGACGTAGAAGTAGATGGCCTCGGCCAGGTTGCTTCTGCCTAGGTGGATGAGCTTGTATTCCGGGCCGGCTATCTTTCCCGCGGCGACTGTCATCTCCGGGCCGGCCGCGTAGTTTCCGAGGCTGATGGCGTCGCCAGCCTCCCCGGGGGCGACTCCGGGCTTGAGGTCGCATCTGACGCTGAAGTAGACATCGTATGAGCCTCGGGGCATGGCGGTTAGCTGGACAAACCACTCGTTGTGGATGTTGGGCAAGGTGACTGCCTTGCCGCCGGCCGCATTCGGGTCGTCCGCAATCATGACAGTCCTCTCGTTTTGTGCTCCGCTGGGGCTTTGGAACCTGTGTTCCGCCAGCTCCTCGATCTCCCACGCCCACCACTGGGTTCCTTCAGGGAAGGGGTTTTGTTCGGGCTTGTCGGTGGACAGCGGGATTTTCGGGAGGCTGACCTCTCCGAGATAGCATCCTTTCATGCGCATGATCCACTGGTTCGGGTCTGCATTTCCCGACTCGCAGATCCTGGTTGCGCCGGTATATCTGATTGTGTCGATTGTCCAGTCGAGGAGTTCCCTGGCGTCGATGTCCGCCAGTTCCGGGGGTCTTTTTTCGGGTGCGTCCCCGAGTGGTGTGAGCCTGTCGAAGAGGTTCATTGTGAGCGGCAGGAGCGCGACTGCCATTCGGGGGCCGTATGTCGGGTCGTCCTTGAGTTTCATTGCGCCGTCGTAGAACCTCCTCCAGATGGCGGCGATTTCTGCGTCGGTCATGAAGGACTTGGTGTCGAGGGGGTAGCATGTGTCCAGGGCGTTCCCGTGGATTGCGACCTGGTTGCATGTGGTTTCGATGTAGTCCTTGACGACTTCCGCCCCCGGTCCGTAGTAGAGGTTGCAGAATTCATCGACGAGTTCCTTTGTTTCGAGGTCCGGGTTCCAGAGGAGCCTGCTGACCACGTATGTCCGCAGGTCTGCGAGTTCGGCCAGTCCCTTTGAGCCGTTGAAGGAGCCCTGTTCGAATATGTTGATTGCGTTGACCTTTCTGAAAAACCGGATATCCTTTGCGAGGGCGTTCCAGTTCGGGTGCGGGAGGTAGTACTTCGTGAATGTGGCGAGGTAGTTCCAGATGAGGAGCTTGTTCGCGATTTTGCTCCAGGCGAGCAGTTCGTCTGCGAAATTCTGGTTTTCCGGGGATTCCAGGGGATAGAAGGAGAACGCCTCGATGGTGCAGAACCTGATGGCCACGTTGTCGCGCGGGATGACGGTCTTTGGCGGCTGGCGTGTGTAGTTGTATGAGAGAGTCTCCACGTAGATGCCTGGGAATTCGATGGCGACCTCGTCTGCGATTTGGTTTACGAAGTCGATGAGGAGGTCGGTCTGGTTGCCGTGTTCTGCCACGAATGCGTTGCACCTGTCGCACTGGCAGTAGCGTTTGTTGTCATTCTGGGAGACTGAGATGAAGTGTGTTTTTCCGTCGTCGTTCCGGAGCGCCTCCAGGACCTGCCGTGTCACGATGTTGCGGACTTCGGGGTGTGAGAGGCATGGCTGGCTTCCGGGGCCTGCGTTCCGGACTCCGTCGACCATTGAGAAGTAGTCCGGGTGGTCTTTGAAGAGTGATTCCGGGAGATACCTGTCGAGGGTATGGCAGAATCCGATGATTCCGTCCGCGTAGCCCCATTCCTCTGGGATTGAACGGAATGCGTTTGTGCGTGTCTTAGCCGCGAAGTCGTAGTCTCCATGGAGTGCGAGGTCGTAGTATGCGACTCTTGCGATGAATGGCGTCCTGTAGTGGCAGGAGGTGCCGGGTTTCGGCAGTTCGAGGGTTGGCTTGGCTGGGATGTGTTCCACGAAGTCGGTTAGGAATCTCACGCCGTATTCCCTTTCGAGGAACTCATAGACGGCGTAGAGGGTTCCCCTGGTGCCATGTCCTGCAATCCAGATGGTTCCGTCCTCGCCGCATGCGTAGAAGATTTCGTCCTGCTGGAGTGCGTTCCAGTCCAGGATTCTGAGTCCTTTCATTGTGGCCGGGCTCTTTCCGACGTGGATGACTCCCTTCCCGTGGAGGAGGATGTCATTGGAGATTGTCACGTCGACCTTTTCCTCGGAGAGCAGCTGGAGATATTTTGCGAGTTCCCTGGCGGCTGTCTGCTCGCTGGGGATTGCGTCCTTTGGGACGATGATTTGGATGGCTGAGAGGAGCGGCATTGCGGCAAGCAGCAGGAGTGCAGTCAGTCTTTTCATGGGATGCGGGTGGGGAATGGTGGAAGGGAGGTTGAAGGGAGCCAGGTCACTTGCCGGTTGCGTCCGGGAATTCCCTTTGGAGGGTGTCGCGGAGTTCTTCGGCGGTCTTCTTGTCGCCCAGGTTCTCCTTTGCCTGCGCTGCGATAAGATAGCACCGCGGGGAGTAGGCGGGGATTTTGTCGAGGATGAAGGACTGTGCGGCATATTCGAATGCCCCTTTGTTGTCGCCGAGTTCCAGGAGCGCCTTTGCCGTCGCCCACCGGGCTCTTGCGATGGTGTCGCGGAGGAGCGGCCTGTCCTTGCCGCCGAGGGCCTGGCGTCCGAGGACGAGCGCCTCGTCCGGCCTTCCTTCGGCCAGTGCGATTTCCGCCAGCATGGAGTTTCCGTCGCAGGATGGCGTCATCCCCTGTGCGGCGGCCTCCCTCGACAACTCCTCGATGACGGATTTTGCGGAGTCGTGGTTTCCGTTCATCATCAACGCGTATGCAAGGTACGTGCCGTATTTTGCGCGCGAGTCAGGTGTTGCGTCCTTTGCCTTGAGGAGCCGTCTTAGGGGCAGTATTGCCGCGGCGTAGTCCGGCTCGGCGAGCGCCCGTCCAGCAATTGTCTTCATAAGTTGTTCTGACAGAATGACTTGTGAAGAATCTGCAAAGACCTCCCCGAGGAGTGGTTTTGCGAGACTGTCCTTATGCCTGTAGTATAGCAGTGCGATAAGTTCCGGGAGGATGTTTTTCCGGATTTCCGGGGTTGTGTTTTCGTGTGCGAGCGCCTTTGTGTAGTCGTCTATTGCCTCGTCGAACTTTCCGGCGCTTCTTTCAAGAGTTGCCCTTCTTGTGAGCCATTCTGGCATTTCGGCGGGTGTTGCCAGTCTGATTATTTCGTCGAGTGATTTTTCCGCCGCCTGTGTGTTGCTCAGTCCGAGGGCGAAGTTGAAGGCGATTTTCAGGAGTTTGGCCTTTTCGTCGGCGTCCTGCTCTTCGGATGCGAGTCTTTCGGCGGTCTTAAGCCCCCTTGGGTCTGCGTCCAGCTTCGAGAGTGGTGCCAGCGCCTCCCGCTGGAGCTGCCTTCTTGTCAGGAGCCGTCCTTCCTGCCCTGTCTTTTCCGGCGCCCTGTCGGCGAGTTGGAGCAGCAGGTCCGCCGCCGCCTTGTAGTCCTGCTTTTTCAGGAGCAATTGAGCCAGGAAGAGCCCTGCCTTCTGGTATTCGGCCGGGTCTCCTGCCGCGAGCAGGGGCATCAGCTCCCGCGACGACGCGATGGCGTCGTCGGTTCTTCCGAGCCTTTCCTCGTTGACCGCGACCATGAAGAGGATCTCATCCGAGTCTGGGGCATCCGGGTATAGAGTCCGGTATTTCTTTCCGGCGGCGACGATTTCCCCGCCTTTTCCGAGCTGGTTGAGGCAGAGTATTCTCGTGTAGAGGGCCTGTCGTCGTTTCCCGGGTGCGATTTGCTGGTCTTCCGTGAGCTTTTCGAGGAGTGGTTCGGCGTCGGAGTATCTTCCGAGGGCGGTCATTGCGCTTGCGGCGAGCCACTGCAGGTCCCTGTCCTCCGCGGCCTTTGGCGTGCTTTCGCAGAGGCGTGCGTAGAGCTCCAGGTATTCGCGGTAGTGCTTAAGCCCGTAGTGGCAGGAGAGGAGGTTTCGCCTGACCTCCGTGATATTGTCGTCCTTCGGGAATTCCGTCGCGAAGGCACCGAAGAATTGTTCTGCCTGGGCATAGTCCTGGACTGGAGGCGAGAATGCCAGGAACCCCGCCGTCAGAAGGATGTTTTTCCTCGTGTCGTCGGTGAGCCCTTCGACTGAGGCGAGTTCCCTGCACATGGCGAGCGCCTCGGGTCTCCTGCCATTGTTGGCGGCGGTGGTGACGAGATGCATCCTGGCGGCGATTCTGTCTGGCCGTGCGGGGTCGGGGGGCAGGGCGGCAATCTCCTTCATGAGGGCCTCGCCTTCATCGTTTTCGCCGAGATTCACGAGGCAGACGGCCAGCTTGAACCTGGTCTCCTCCGCCTCGTCGCCCTTGGAGTTCTTCAGCAGCTCCCGGTATGGGGGGACGGCGCCCTTGTAGTCGCCGGATTCGCGCAGGCAGTCCGCCAGGAGCATTGTGAATGCCTTCCGGTTCTGCGACTCCGGATACTCACTGAGGTGTTCCTGGATTGCGGCCGCGGCCTCCTTGTAGCGCGCCAGCCCGGCCAGCGCCTGTATCTTGCAGAGGCCGGCCCTCTCGGAGAGCGGGTGTTTTGGATAGAGCCTGAGGAATTCGTCCGCGTATTTCAGCGCATCCCCATACATCCTCCGTCTTGTGACCCCTTCGATGAAGAGGACGTGTTCCTCTGCGGAGCGCAGTCCGTTTGACGGGAGTTCCTCCTGTGCGTGGAATGTCCCCGCTGCCAGGAGTGCGCAGAGGAGTGCTGTTGCGGCGAGTAGCGTCTTCATTCTGTCGGTTCGACGGTCGCCAGCGCGATGTTCCACACGTCCGCCTCCCTGCAGAGGTCCATCACGTGCAGGAGTTGCTGGACATTTGTGGCCTTGTCCGCCCTCAGGATGATTGGCTGGTCCTGGAATGCTCCGGCGATTTGCCTGAGGAGTTCGAGCGCGGTTTCATCGGTGTAGAGTTGTCCGTTGATGAAGAGCCTTCCCTCCTGGTCGATGTTCAGAATCAGCTCTCCGACCTGCCTCTGCTGCTCGTGGGCCGTGGATGCGGTCGGCACGGTGATCTCAATCTGCTTCTCCCACTGGGCGAATACCGTCGCCGCCATGAAATGGATCAGGAGCAGGAAGACGATGTCGATCATCGGCGCCATCTGGAAGCCCGCGGACTTTTCCTGGATGTTCCTTCTGAAGTTCATTTGCCCTTGACTCTCCTGAGGATTCCGGCGCAGTCACCCTCCAGTTCACCCGTGAGCTTGTTGAGGCGCCCCCTGAAGAAGGAGTACGCCAGGAAGGAGAAGATGCCGATTACGAGCCCTCCCAGGGTGGTGAACATTGCCTGGGAGACGCCGCTTGTCAGGTTGCTGACCTTGTTCACCATCGCGAGGTCGGTGTCAAGTGCCAGGAACGAGATGATCATTCCCCAGACGGTTCCCAGGAGCCCGACCATTGGCGCGATGGTGCCGATGTCCATGAGATACTGGATTCTGCCCCAGAGGAGCGCCACCTGCCGGGAGCCCTCCTCGTCCATGGCCTTCTCCATCTCCCCGCGCCCTTGGGGAGCCGCTTCGCAGGCCGCGGCGATGATCCTTCCCGCGGGGGAGTCGCTCTTCGACGCCAGTTCCTGGAGGCGGTCGATGTCGCCGGCCTCGGCGGCATCCTGTGCGTCATGGACGAATTTTGTGGGGGCGAGGACGTTTCGCCTCAGCGTGAGGACGTAGTAGATGATCAGCATCACTGCGACGAGGGAGAGCAGGATGAGCCAGTACATGATGTCTCCGCCTCTGACGATGATGTCCTTCAGTGTCAGCGAGGACGTCGCCGCGTTTGCGGCCTCCTGTGCCGGGAGCATCTGTGCCGAGAGGAGGATTGCTGCTGCCGCGAGGAATCTTCCCGCGGTTTCGCCGAGTTTGGTTCTGGGGGCGTTTTGCATTTCTTTTGTGAAGCTGCCTTTTGGGCGTTCTATCGGGTTGAGTCCTTTGCCTTCGCGTCACGGAGCCGTCTGGTCTTCCGCCTGCCGTGTCTCATTGAGCTTTCGGATGTAGTCCTTTGACGCCAGTCCGATGAAGGAGTATGCGAGTGAGAAGAAGACGATCAGGACCGTGAATGCCTGCGACCAGCCCTTTTTGACCAGCGCGAAGCATGTGATGCATATTGAGACGATCAGGAATGAGATTCTAAGCCCGGTGGGGATGGACGGCCACAGGTCTCTCCCGAAGTGCCTGTACGGGATGTTGGAGACCATGAGGACTCCTGCGAGAACGCAGATTCCCGCGGCCAGGTAGGTGATTGCGGTGCCTTCGAGCTGGACGGTCAGCATTGCGGCGCTTCCGGCGAGGAGCGCCCCTGCGGGGGAGGGCAGTCCCTGGAAGATGCCTTCGGGGTAGACCCTGGTGGGTTTCAGGAACCTGTGGAGCCGGTAGAACACGCAGAAGAAGAAGAAGAATGCGATGAGGGCGGAGGGCAGCCAGTGCATCCTGGTTTCGACGCATGTCAGCGTCCTGTAGATGATGCTTCCGCATGCGATTCCGAAGTTCGTGCCGTCTGCGATGTCGTCATAGAGGGCGCCTCGCGGCGTGGAGCCGAATTTCTGCGCCATCTTTCCGTCGAAGAGGTCGAAGAACTGTCCGAGGAAGATGATTACGAAGGCGAGTATGAAGTACCTTCCCGTGTCATGCGTCCACGCGATCCATGTCGCGAGCAGTCCGCACAGGAAATTCAGGAGCGTCAGCGAGTTTGCGTAGAGATGGCTTGGGATGACCTTGCAGTAGAGTGACAGGAATGCGAGGAACGTGCATGCGATCATCATGTAGTCGACCACATCCTGCGTAAGCTGTGTCAGCGGCGGGAACTTTGCGAGTTTCTCGAAGCTGCAGAACTGGTATAGCGCCAGTATTGCGATAAGGATGGTTACCAGTGCGGTCTTGACCTTTCCGAAGGAGTTCGCCGCCTTTTTTGTGCAGAAGAACCTGGAGCACTGCCCCAGGATGTCGATGAGGCAGTATGCGATAACCCATCCCACGGCGGGCCTTGGGCTGATGGTCTTTTCGGTGGCGGTCGCCAGGAAAATGAGGACCGGGAAGGACATCAGCTTGTCCGCCAGCGGGTCCAGCCATTCGCCCGTCGGGGTTTTAAGCGAGCATCCCCTTGCGATTGTCCCGTCGGTGAGGTCGGTGATCATCCAGAACGAGAACCAGAAGATGGCCGTCCCCCAGAATCCGTTGTATGCGAGGATGACGGCGATGACTCCCTGGGGGAACCTCAGCAGCGAGATTCCGTTGGGATGCAGCAGGAAGTGCCTTCTGATGAACTGCTGGCAGGAGGGTTTCCTGATTGCAAGGGTGGTGGTGACCCTCTCCACGGCGAGCAGCAGTAGGACTGAAGCGACGATAAGCAGTGTCTGGAGCATATATGTCCTTGTCGGTGCAGTTCGGCCTTATTTGTCGTCCCCGCCGTCCTTCTTCCTGATTTTGAGGGTTATAAGTCGCCTGGGCGATGCGCAGACGATTTCCGCGTCGAGTGCCGGGGTTGTCACCTTTTCCCCTGTGTGGGGGATTCTGCCGAGCGTGGTCATAATATATCCAGCCAGCGTGTCGTATCCCTCGTCTTCGGGGATTTCCACGTCGAGAGTCTGGTTGATTTCCCAGATGCTTGCCCTGGCGTCGATGGTGATGGTGCCGTCGGGAGCCACCTCGTTCTCCTGGACGGGGGAGGAGCGGTCGAATTCGTCCTCGATTTCGCCGACGATTTCCTCAAGGATGTCCTCGATGGTGACGATGCCGCTGGTGCCGCCGTATTCGTCGATGACGATCGCCATGTGGTTGTGCTTGCTTCTGAACTCCTTCAGCAGGTCGGCGACATTCTTTGTCTCCGGGATGAATACAGGCGGCCTTGCGAAGTCCCTGATGGTGGTGGCCTCCGAGGTCTTCGCGTCGTCCAGCAGATCCTTTGCGTAGAGGATTCCCGTGATGGCGTCGATTGTCTTTCCGAAGACCGGGATTCTGGAGTGTCCGCTCCTGGCGATGGTCTCCTTTGCCTGCGCGACAGTCGCGTCCTCGCTGATGACATCCATGTCGACCCTGGGTGTCATGATTTCGTGGACGAGTGTGATGTCGAGGTTCATGACCCCCGTGAGCATCCGCTTTTCGTCTTGCTCCAGGTCGTCTTCAGGCGCGGCGGGGTCTGACTCCTCGGCCTCGTCCTCCTCGACCATCGAGCGTATCGTATCCTCTGCGGTGACGGTGTTTTCCTGGTCGTCGGGGTATTTTTCATCCATCCTGTCCTCGATCATCTGGAATGGGATTCCCAGGAAATACAGGAGCCTTGCGGGCATTGCCGCCGCCAGTATGATCTTGGCGGCTCCGCTGAGCGAGACGAGCTGTTCTGTCAGGAGGAATGCGATGATTTCCGCCAGGAGCAGCAGTGCGATTGTGAGCCATTTGAGCCATGGCGCCACTCCGCATCCAATGAACCAGCATGTCAGGGTTGCCACCGCGGCGGTTGCGCAGAGGAGCGTCTCCACCTGCAATGCGACCCTGAAGATGAGTTTTTTCTCAAGGATGTCCTCGCATCTTTCGGATAGTTCGCGGTGTTTTTCGCGCAATTTGCGCACCTGTGCCCTTCCGAAGAGTGCGAGCTTGAGTGAGGAGATGCACAGCAGAAGGGCAATGACCGAGAGTGCGACGCCAAGGAAGAAAAGAAGATATGACATACGGTTCAGGTTTCGGGTCTAGCGGAGAAAGTCGTCGAGTTTGTGCCCCTTTGCGATTGCGGAGTCGATGAGCCGCTGTTCCGCCTTGCGCATGGACGCCAGGGCCTCGGGGGTGAGGTCGTCCTCCCCCGCAAGATGGAGGAGACCGTGCACGGCGTATCTGAAGAGTTCGCGGGAGGGTGTCTCCCCGAAGAGGCTGGATTGCCTTCTTGCGACATCGGGGCAGACGAATATCTCCGCGAGGACCGGCGTCCAGGATTCGTCCGGCGGCATGAAATCCCCGGCGCCTCTCAGGTCGTATGTGATGACGTCGGTGGGGCCCTGGTGGTGGAGGTGCATTGCGTTCAGCGCCACAATCCGGGGTGTGGTCACAAGGCAGATGTGTATCTCGCCCTCCGTCTCCATGTCGAGCCCCGTCTCAGGCAGGACATCCTCCAGTGCATCCAGGAGCGCGGGCAGTTTTCGGACTCCCCTCAGCGAGGGCATTTTTTCGAGAGTCACTCTCATTTGAGTCGGTATTCGGGGCGTGCGTGGAAATGGAAGAGAATCGTCTCCCGGAAGCTCTTTGCGATGACTGCCAGTTCCCTGGTCGTGATGTCGACATTGTCGAGCTGGTGGTCTTCGAATCGCTTTAGGATGACGGAGGCGATTCTCTCATCGATTGCGCGTATGATTGAGGCGGGGTCCTTCCCCTTCATGCTGTCCGCAAGGATGTCGGCGCACTTTTCCGCCGCCTCGCTGCCTGCGTCCCTTGTGCCGGCGACGATCTTCTGCGCGAGCTGGTTGATGTCCGGCTTTGCGCCGAGGAGGGCGCGGACGGCCGCCTCGCAGCTGTCCGCCAGGCTGAGGATTGCGACCTCGCGGGAGCTGGTGGGCTTCTGCGGGTAGCGGAAGTCGTCTTCAGGCGGATGTGGCCGCCCCTGCGCGTCCGCCTCGCCGCATGCCTTCTTGTAGAAGTGTTCCAGGAGGGTGTTTCCGTGATGCTGCCGGATTGCGGGGACGATCAGTGGTGAGATGTGGTATTTTGCTGCGAGCTGGACCCCGTGGGTCGTATGTTCGAAAATCAGGTTTGCGCTCTCCTCCGGGCGGAGGCTGTTCTCCAGCGGGTTGTGGTCTCCTGTCATGTTCTCGGCGAAATACTGTGGGGCGAAGAGCTTTCCCACGTCGTGGTAGAGTCCCATGACATTGACGAGCTTTGCGTCGGCTCCGATTAGCGAGGCCGCGTTGGTAGCCATCTCCGCCACGTCGAGGGAGTGCTGGTAGGTCCCCGGCGCCTCGTTGCGCAGTCGCTGGAGCAGGGGTGCGTTGACGTCCGTCAGTTCCGAGAGCGTCATCAGCGTCGGCAGCCTGAAGAGCACCTCCAGGAGCGGCAGGATTATCATGCAGATGAGTCCGACGAGGATTCCCTGGCTCATTCCCAGGAAGGCGACCTTTTTCATCTGGTCGGCGGAGATTCGTGTCCTTGTGAAGTAGCAGAAGAGGAATCCCAGCAGGACGAGGATTGCGCCCAGCATTGCCCCCCGGGTTATGTAGTGGATGCGGAAGCGGATTTCCTTGAAGCACGGGATTGCGGTGATGGTGATTATCATCGCGAAGCAGAAGAGCCTGTATTCGTCTCCCGCCTGGAGTGTAGTCACCTGGAATGGCAGGAGGATTGCCTCGAGGATTGCGGTGCATACGGCGGTCCTGGCGTCCAGCAGGTTGATTAGGATGGCGGGGAAGAGCGCCAGCGGCACGATTGCTATCACCTGCCACGGGTATTCGGTCTTGAAGAGGGGGCTGGGGCTGGAGACGATTGCGAAGATGAACGTGAACTCCAGCACCAGCAGGAGCGAGACCAGCAGGTATTCCTTGATTATCGGGACTGCCCTGGTGTGTTTCCACGGTGCGTTGAGCGCGGCTGCGAAGAAAACCAGGAAGAGCGCCAGGACAATCAGGAAGAGCAGGTGGTCACGGTTTCGCAGGCATTCCAGCAGCGTGGTGTTGCCGGCCTTGCCCGTCTGGTATCTTGTGAAGAGGTTTGTGATTCCGCCGCATAGCCAGACCAGGATGAAGCAGAGGGCGCCCCAGGCGTTGTCGCGGTCGAAGAACTTGATTCTCCAGGATGTTTCCTTCCCGGAGCGATGGAGGCTTTCCAGGCATGAGGCCTTGAGCCCGTCCAGAAAGTGCTCCATTCGGTCCTCCTTCTCCTCGGGCGACAGCGGTGCCGGAGGCGGGATTGTGTCTGTGATGTGCTTCTTTGATGTCATGTCACTTGGCTATGTGCGGTCACGGGCGGCTGATGTCGCCGCGGGTCGTTCCCGGATGGGGCCTATGCCCGCGCCAGGAATGCCATGTACCCCTTGTACGCCATGTAGATGTCAAGCTTTCCTGCGACTTCCCAGGGCGCGTGCATGCACATGAGGCCGACTCCGCAGTCGACGACTTCGATTCCGAAGCGCGCCATGTACATTGCGATGGTGCCGCCGCCGCCGATGTCCGGCTTGCCGAGTTCGCAGGGCTGCCAGAGGACTGCGTTGTCGTTGAAGACCTTCCTGACCCGCGCCATGAATTCCGCGCTTGCGTCGGAGGCGCCGCTCTTGCCGCCGCCGCCGTCGTACTTGTTGATTTGGAGGCCGCAGTTGAGGCGCCCCATGTTGCCGTCGGAGTTGACCCCCTTGTAGTCCGGGTCGGCCAGCGTCCCCACGTCCGCCGAGAGCATCCTGGTGTGTTCAAGCGCCCGCCGGACTGTCAGGTCGCTGTAGTCCTTTTCGCATGCCTGGACCAGTTCCGCGACGGAGTTCGGCAGGAACGTGGAGTCCATGCCCGTCCTTCCGTAGGAACCGATTTCCTCCTTGTCGACGATAAGCGCCCCCATTGTGCGCTCGGGGATTTCAGGGCAGTCGAGGACGGCGCGGGCCGCCGCGTATGAGCAGACCCTGTCGTCCTGTCCGTATCCGAGGACCATCGAGCGGTCGAATCCGAGTTCGCGTGCGCGTCCTGCGGGGACGACCTCCAGCTCCGCGCTCACAAAGTCCTCCTCCTCGATTCCGTATGCCTCCCTGAGCATCCGGAGGATGTTCAGCTTGGCCTTCTGGGGGACGTCCTTGTCGTCGTCGGCCTTGGCGACTGGGCGCGAGCCGAAGATGACGTTCATCTTTTCGCCGCGGACTCCTTCGCGCATGGTCTTTCGTGACTGTTCGACGTCGAGGTGCGGAAGGATGTCTGTGATGCAGAAGACCGGGTCTTCGGGATTGTCGCCGATTGCGATGTCAAGCTTGACTCCGTCCCTGCGGATGATGACTCCGTAGATTGCCAGCGGCATTGTGAGCCACTGGTAGTGTTTGATGCCGCCGTAGTAGTGGGTGTCGAGGAGGACGAGTTCCTCGTCCTGGTAGAGTGGATACGGCTTCAGGTCGAGCCTTGGGCAGTCGGCGTGTCCTCCGACGAGGTTGAGCCCTTCGGCCAGCGGCGCCTTGCCGATTCTGGCGAGGAGGAGGGTCTTTCCGTCGATGGCGCGGTAGACTCCGTCCCCCGGCTTGAGCTTCTTGCCGGACCTGTTGACCTCGTCGATGTCGCGGAAGCCGCGTTTTCTGGCCAGTTCGACGAGCTGTGCGTGGACTCGGCGCTCGGTCTTCGTCGAGCTCAGGAAGTCGATGTAGTCGGCGCAATAGCCTTCGAGGATTTCCTCCTCGCCCTTGCGGAGCTTCTCCCAGCCTGGTTCACGCTTGAAGAGCTTCACCTTCTCGTTCTTCGTTTTCTTCTTTTCGGCCATGGTTTCTCTTTTCATTATGGTGTGTCTGGCGGCTCCGCCGGCAATGCGGGGCCGCGCTTTGCTGAAAATGCGGCGTTGCGCCAGGAGGCTAGTCGACGTTGACCTTGACGACCCGCTTCGCCTTGCCCTCGGGACGCGGGAGCGTGCCTGGCGCGAAGACATCTCCCTGGGTGGAGAATCCAAGGCGTTCCTTGAGATGCTTCGCCACCGTGAATCCCGTCACGCCAGGCTCCGCCTCGACATTGATTCGGATGTCGTTGATGCCGTGGCGGCTCTCGATGATGATCTGGTATTCTGGGAGGACTCCGGGGATTTCCAGCAGCGCCTGTTCCACCTGCTTCGGGAAGAAGTTGACTCCCTTGATGATGAGCATGTCGTCCAGCCTTCCGTCGATTCTGTCGATGCGGAGGCTGGTTCTTCCGCAGGCGCACTTTTCCCTGGAGAGGATTCTGGAGATGTCCCTGGTGCGGAACCGGAAGACGGGCAGCGCCTCGCGTGTGAGGGATGTGATGACGACGTCTCCGTATTGTCCGTCAGGGAGGACCTTTCCCGTCTCCGGGTCGACCACTTCCGTAATGTACTGGTCTTCCCAGATATGGATGCCGCAGTGTGCCTGGCAGTCCATTCCCGTGGTTCCCACGCCGCCGGTTTCCGTCATTCCGTAGATGTCGAAGGACTTGATTCCGGCGCGTGCCTCGATTTTCCTGCGCATTTCATCGGAGAATGTCTCCGAACCGAAGATTCCGACCTTGAGGTCCGGGAAGTCCATCTTCAGTTCGTCGGCCACCTCCATGATTCTGGCCATGTATGAGACGACGCATCCGATTCCCTTGACCTTGAAGTCGTGGAGCAGCTTGATTTGCCTTGGGGTGTTTCCGCTGGACGCGGGGACTGCGAAGAGCCCCGCCTTTGCGGCGCCGTGGAAGAATCCGAAGCCGCCGTTGAAGAGTCCGAAGGTTGGTGTTATCTGGAAGGAGTCGCCAGGGTAGAGCCCGGCCATGCGGTAGCACCTTGCCATGCATTCGCCCCACTGGTCGATGTCCGCCTGGGTGTATGGCATCACCACGGGGGTGCCTGTGGAGCCGCTGGACATGTGGAACTCCCGGAGCTCCTCCCGGGGCGAAAGGCACATCCCAAGCGGATAGTTCTGGCGGAAGTCGTCCTTGGTCATGAAGGGAAGCTTGGGGAGGTCCTCGATTGTCCTGACATCGTCGGGATGGACGCCGTGGGCGTCAAGCTTCTTCCTGAAATACTCGTTCTTCTCGTATGCGCGGTGCAATTGCGACGAGAGACGCTGGTTCTGCAGGGCGACAAGCTCGTCGCGGGACATGGTCTCGTATCGCGGGTTCCAGTATTCGCTATGGCACATTTTCCTGATGCCTCTTCGGGGTTGTTTGGGAGGAGGCGTGCGGCCTGCCGCCGTGTCGTCCCCCGGGGGTGATTTGCCTGGTTGTCCTAAAGTCTTGATGTGCAGATTGCCGTGACGATGATTCCCGTGGCGCCCGTCTCCTCGAGGCGGTCCATGACGGAGTTCAGCTCGGAGCGCTTCACCATCGACTTGACGGCGCACCAGCCGTCCTTGGTCAGGGGAGTCACGGTGGGCGACTCGATGCCGGGAGTCACCTTGCATGCATCCTTGAGCCGGTCGGAGGGGACGTTGTAGTCCACCACGACATAGTTTCTCGCGGTGAGGATGCCCTGGATTCTCTTGAGAAGCGTCTGCACCTGGGGTTTCTGCGCGGAGTCCTCATGCCCAATCAGAAGCGCCTCCGAATGCATGATCGGGTCGCCTATCGTGTGGAGCCCCGCCTGGCGCATCGTGGTGCCGCTTTCGACAACGTCGGCGATCGCCTCCGCCACGCCGAGGCGCACGGAAATCTCGACAGCGCCGTCCAGGCGCACGACGTCGCACTTGAAGCCGCGCCTCTTCATGTCCTCGAGGACAATCCGCGGATAGCTGGATGCGATGCGGGCGCCGTCAAGCTTCGACGGGGCGTCGATGGGGCTGCCGTTGGGGACCGCGTAGAAGAAGCGGGACTTGCCAAAGCCCAGGGGAAGGAGCTCCCGGGCCTCGGCGCCGGAGTCCGCAAGAAGATCCCTGCCGGTGATGCCAATGTCCACGATTCCCCGCGAGACATAGACTGCGATGTCGCGGGGTCTCAGGAAGAGGAATTCGACGTCGTTGACAGTATCTGTCACCGAAAGTTCCTTTGTGTCCCGTTTTGCCTTGTATCCGGCCTCCTTCATGAGGGTGCATGCCTCGTCGGAGAGGGAGCCTTTGTTCGGGAGTGCGATTCTGAGCATTGTCTTGTCGTCCGTTATGATTTGCCGTGTCTTGTCCGTCCGGCGTGTGGCCGTGTCGGACAAACAATCGCGGAAGGATTTGCGTTAGAGGTGTCTGTAGATTTCCTCGAGGCTGATTTTCTTTTTAAGCATGAGGACCATGAGGTGGTACAGGAGCTGGCTGATTTCCAGCGCCGTGTTATCTGGCCCTTCGTATTCAGCGGCCATCCAGACTTCCGCCGCCTCCTCCACGATCTTCTTTCCGATTGCGTGGACTCCCTTGTTGTATTCCGCGACGGTTCGGCTATTTGGGTCTGCGACGCGGATTTTTTCCGCGAGTTCCTCCATCAGCGACTCTATTGTCTTGCGTGTTTCGTGTCCTTCCCCCCTGAGTTCAGGCGGGATTTTGTTGAAGAGGATTTGCCTTTCCCCGGCGGCGTCCTGGATTCCGAGGTATCCGTGGAATGCTAGTTCGTCAAGGAGGTTCATTGCCCTTTCGGAGGAGACCCCCAGCGCCGCGGAGACGATTTCCGGGGTTGCCTTGTCAGCCGCGAGGACAGCCTTCAGCGCGTCGTTGGCCGTGGGTTCGGTAAAATTCAGCATGGGTTCGGACGATTCCTTTTCGGCGAGTGCGCTGGCGTGGCTTGCCTCCGCGCTGGTCTTGATGAAGTGCTGGACATCCTGGTCGTAGCGCCCAGGGTAGGCTGCGGTGCATTCTGCCGCCAGGCGCCGGCATTCCTCCGGGGCCATCAGCGCGCTTTGGAGCCGGATTGGGGACTCCCCCGTCTTCAGCAGGAAGTCTCCCATTCCCAGCAGCGTCTCCGCCCCTTCCTCTCCAAGCAGCATCTGGGAGAGGGCTCCCTGGAGGCACTTTCCGCAGACTCTGAAGTCGAAGGTCTCCAGGAGCGACTGGTCCGGGAGGATTGCGGTTGCGACGACGAGGTGGACCCCCACCGTCGTCCCGGCGGAGTCGAGTCCGCAGAGGAGTCCATGCACCCTTTCAAGGAGCCGCGTGGACATCATTGGGGCGATTTCGTCAATCATGAAGACGATTTCCGGGAGCTGGCTGTCTGGCCTTGCACCGTTGTACTCGCCGAGGTTTCTGGCGGCTGCCTGTGCGAGGAGCTTTCTCCTGCGTGCGGTCTCCTGGACGCACCATTCCAGCATTGCGACTCCGTTTTCGGTGTCCTTTGTCTCTGGCGCGAGGAGATGTGGTATTCCCGCGAAGGGCTTGAATGTGTCCCCCTTGTTCTCGAAGAGCAGGAGCCTCAGTGCATCCGGGGAGTTTCTGGAGATGAGCGACGCCAGGATTTGCCTCATGAGGTTTGACTTTCCTGCGCCGTCGTGTCCGGCCACGAGGAGATGGTTTCCGCGTGAGATGTCGACGGAGTGTGTCCTTTGCCCGTCCTTTCCGACCATTGCCTCGAGTCGTCCGTCGGCTGCCTCCCATGCCTGGTCTTCGAAGAGTTCGATTGCGGGGAAGAAGATGCGATGGCTGTTGGGGACTTCGATGCCCGCGCAGTCCCGTCCCGGGATTGGGAGGAGCATCCTTATTGCCCCGAACCTGTTCAGCCTTTCGGAAAAGCGTGTCTTCAACTCACCCAGTTCCGAGAGTGACACGCCTGGCGCCAGGACGATTTCGAAGCGTGTGGACTGGGGGGAGGCCACCGACGCGGCGACCTCCGCCTGGATTCCCGAGGATTTGAGGACTTCGGCAATCGCCTCTGCGACGGTCTGCGTCTCCTCGGCGGTGGAGGAGAATGGCGCCTCGTCCACGCCCTCGGGCGTCGTGGCGTTCAGCCAGGCATTGTTTGGTATTTTGCGGGAAGCCATCTTTGTTGGTGGTTGGGAATTATGGTTGTCTTCGTCGTGCTTTGGCGAATGCCGTGCGCATCTACTGCGGCACCTTCATTTCATCCAGCGGCAGCCTGGGCGGTGCTATCAGCGACGGGAGGTCGTAGTCTGTGTCCGTATTCGAGGCCCTGCGGTATTGGCAGCTGTTGAAGATGTAGGAGAAGGCGGCCAGCCCGACGAGCCCCAGGATGATGATTGAGATGATGATTGCGGCCGGGCGTCGCCTTTGTCCTGGCTCCGAATCGTCCAGGGAATCCCTCATCGTTTCGTAGGATGCCTCGACTCCGGTTTCGATCTGGTAGTGACTCAGTCCCTGGTCGAAGGTGTCCTTGATTGCCTCCGTCGCGTCGGGCGTGGTCCCGTATGCGTTGCAGAGCCGCTCTATTATGGAACGGCAGTAGATCGAGTTGACGTTGATCCGGCTGAAGTCCCCGGCTTCGAGGCTCTGGAGGCTTCCGATGCTCACTCTCGCCTTCCTGGAGGCTTCGGCGAGGGACAGATTGGCGTCCATCCGTGCCTGGAGAAGCATCTCCCCGAAGGACTTCGACGGCATTTCCAGGGAGACCCCCTGTGGCGGGGCGGCATCTCCCGGAAAGTCGTCGGCGTGGGGATTTCCGTTGAAGTTCTCCATCTCTAGCCGAGTGTCTCCTCCCCTGTGTCCGCCGTGTCGGCGTCCTGCGCGTTCTCCTCGGAGTCATCGGGTGATGCGGCGTTTGCGGCGGGTTTTGCGAAGGAGTCGTTGCCTGGGAAGTTGTCGAAGTAGATTTCGCGCATTCCCGAGATTGGCTGTGGCCCGACATAGCCCCTGTGTTCCAGTTCGTCCATCAAGTCTGCCGCCTTGTTGTATCCGATGCGGAGCTGCCGTTGCAGGACGGAGATTGTCGGGCGCTGTGTTCTTTCGATGGACTTGAGAGCCTCCAGGACAAGTGCCTCGTATGGGTCGTCGGAGGAGCTGTCGCCCATTCGCGATGTTCCGCCGTGGCTGGCCGGACCTCCTGTCGTTCCGCCGTCGGAGTCTTCGTCGGCGTTGCGCGTCTCAAGCGCCCTGAGGAGGCTTTCATCGAAGTTCTGGTCGGACTGGTCGGAGCATGCCCTTGCGATGGCGGCCACCTCCTTGTTTTCGACCCATCCGCACTGGATTCTCTCGAAGTTCGCGCCGCCGCTTGAGAAGAGCATGTCGCCCTTTCCCAGGAGCGTTTCGGCCCCCTTCGAGTCGAGGATGACCCGGGAGTTGACCGCGTCGGTCACCTGGAGTGCGATTCTCCAGGGAAAGTTTGCCTTGATTAGGCCGGAGACCACGTTTGCGGAGGGGCGCTGGGTGGCGATGATCATGTGGATTCCGGCGGCTCTCGCCTTGCCTCCCAGGCGCGAGAGCGAATTCTCGATGTCCTTGCGTGCGCGGAGGATGAGGTCCTGGAGCTCGTCAATGATGATGAGGAGGTAGGGGAGTTTCTGCGGCACGACGTCGCCGTCGGAGTCGATGACCGGTTCCTGGTCTGGCGGCCGGCTGTTGAACTCCTCCAGCTTCTTGACGTCGACTGCCGCCATTTGGCGGTATCTCTTGTCCATCACGACGCAGGCCCATGACAGGACCGTGACCGCCTGCGCAGGGTCGTTGATGATTGGGCATTCCAGGTGGGGGATTGCGCTGTAGGGGGCGAATTCCAGGAATTTCGCGTCAAGCATGATGAGCCTCAGCATGTCTGGCGGGAATCTCAGGAGCAGTGACTGCATCAGGAGTGTCATGCAGCCCGACTTTCCGCTTCCGCTGGCGCCGGCGACGAGCAGGTGGGGAGCCTCCTCCAGGTCGATTACGCGGACTTCGTTGTTGATGTTCTTCCCCAGCATCAGGGGGATGTGCTTCTTCGTATTGCGCCAGGCGTCGGAGTCGAATAGCTCGCGTGCGCAGACGGTGGCACGCTCCCTGTTGGGGACCTCGATTCCGGCATAGTTCTTGCCGGGGATTGGCAGGAGCATGCGGATTGCCATCTTGGCGCGCAGGTTCATGGCGATGTTGTCCTGCAGGGACTTAAGGCGGTTCAATGCGACGCCGTCCCCCATCTTGATTTCGTAGAGTGTCACCTGGGGGCCGGGGATTGCGTTGACGACCTCCGCGTCCATGTTGAACTCGTCCAGCGTGCTCTGGAGCCGTTCAAGGTTCTCCTGGATTTCCGACGCAGTCGCCTCCTTCTGCCTTGCATTGTCCTTTTGCATGAAGAAGCTGAGTGGGTTTGGCGGGGCGTATGCGCCCTGGGGTGCCGAGGCGTGGGGTGCGGGT
>ERZ1035014.36-NODE-36-length-88133-cov-346.767888_pt1 | contig 88133 bp, 95 predicted proteins | sample MGYA00520620_ERZ1035014 | MGnify/ENA primary metagenome ERZ1035014 (study PRJEB33766, sample SAMN09781744) | gut metagenome | biome: gut microbiome | host: Homo sapiens | place: Madagascar | study: EMG produced TPA metagenomics assembly of the PRJNA485056 data set...
GCATCAAGACAGTAGAAACCGCCGACACGCTCCATGTTGCGCCCGTCGCACCTGCGAAAATCCCTATATTATAGGCTCCGCGAAAAATTGAGAAATCCAGTATTAAGCAACTTTTAACACCTGAAGATATGAAGACAACAACCGCCCCCCCCTCAGACCATCACAGCCGCCGCCGTTGTGCGTGCCCTGGCTCAGTCTCTCACCCTCGCCGCCGTTTACGGCGCACAGCGTACCGCCGCAGCCCTGATGTATCAGCAAAAGCTATACGGATATAACGAGTGCTTGGAAGAAAACAGTCTATAACGCCATATTATAGCACCCCTTTATAATTCACCGAAAACAAAACAAATAAATACAAGATTATGAAGTACTTTAAAAATATTACAACCCCCGACGAACTTAAAAAGCAGTTCCGCGCCTATTGTGTAACCATGCACCCCGACAAGGGAGGCGACCCGGAAGAGTTTAAAGCCATGCTAAACGAGTACGAGCAAGCCGCCAAGAGCTGCGGAGCGTGGACAAAAGAGACACGCGAGGAAGTGCAGAGCGTGCGCCGTGGCTTGCGTGTCGTCTTCTTCGGTGCCGGCATGATGGAAACCCGCTATATAATTACATCCGTACAGGGCGACAATATAAAGTTGGTGCGCATATTCTCGCACGACTTCCGCAGTATTGAGGATGTAGACTTTTTTCTCGGTGGAGAATGGAGCGACGAGGACAGCCGCCGCGAGCTTAACAAATACGATCACATCCGCCCCTTATCGCAAAAATTCGGCATCGGCTACTACTGGGACGACGTGGAGAATAAGACCTACACGGAAAAGGAGATTAGCGAGGCGGAGCGCATCGCCGACAACTTCGACCGCTGGGCGGCTAACTGGAAAGCCAACAAGGAGGAAGAGGAACGCCGCGCACAAGAGGAAGCCGACCGCGAAGAGAACGCCATTATTGCGCAGTGGTCCTCCATCCTTGAGAAGCTGCCCGAAGAGCACAAGCGCCCGGACGGTCTAAGTTATTACGACATGACCAACGAGCAGCGCGAGGCCGAGAAAGCAGCTATAAAAAAGATTAATGCCGCACGTTTGGCAGCTTTTAAGCGCAATTTAAAAGCCGTTTTTAATCATTTCTGGCCGGGCGTGAAATGCTCATTTAAGATTTCGCGCTCTGTTTATGGAACCGCACAAATAACATGGACCGACGGCCCGACGGTTGCCGAGGTTGAAGCGTGCGAAGTGTTCGACTATTTCCGCGCCTACTTCTTCGCGTCTGATCAATACTCCGATTATGGCGACGTAAAACGCCGCGAGTATTTGAAGAAGTTCCGCCAGATGTTCGGCGCATTCGATTGCGACAATATCGACTACACCCGCAAACTATCGGAGAAGACCGCCGACAAGGTGCGCCAGATTATAGCCGAAAACTTCCCCGAAGCCGAGGAAGCACGAAAAGAGGCAGAAGCAAGAAAAAGCGACTACGCCGGAACGGTTGACCTATCAAACGCCGACCTGTCGAAACTGTGCGCCCTGCTTGGTTTCGCGCGTCCTGCAATGCCGGACTGGGCGACAGCATCAGACGAGGAAAAAGAGGCGTATTTTGAAGCGTGCAAGCCCTGCGACGAGTTCGTGCAGCGTGTGCGTCATAGTGGGCTATTATATAATGATGATCCGATACGCCTGTATTATTCCGCGTTGTTAAAATGGTTTGCCGAGTTTTACCGTATCGAAGCAGAGCCGAAAGACGAGAAGAAGACCGCACGCAAGGCGACAGCCGAGCCGAAGGCAAAGACAGCAACAGCCGACACCGACAGTACCGAGGCACCCGCCGAGGGCTTGCAGCTGGTGGAGATACCGGGCGGCGTGGCTGTTGTCGGTGGATATTACGACACCCTGCGCAACCGTAAAGCAATAAAAGCGCACGGCGCACGATGGAACAAGGAGGCGAAGCAGTGGCAAGCCACCGACGCGGAAGCCGTGGCACGTCTGCGCGAGTGGTTCGGCGTGTCAGAACCGAAAGCAGAGAAGCAGGAGCAGCACACACATACCACCGCAAGCGACAACACCGAGCAGCAGGAGCAGCCCGAACAGCCGACCGCCGAGGAGGTGGCACGCGTGGCACGCTTTGCCGCCCTCCTCGCTGACGTTGTGGCAATGTTTGAAACTATAGCCACAGCAGCACAGCAAGAGGCACAGCGAGCAAAAGAAACGGCAACCAAACAAGCCGAGGCGGAGCAGCTACGCGCCGACATTGCGAAGATGTCTGCGCAGGTGGCGGCAATGTCGGAACAGCTGCGCACCATGTCCGAGCGTCTGACAACCATAGAGGCAGAAGCCAACGCCGACAGCACAACCGCCGAACAGCCGACCGCCGACAACGAGCCACAGCCCGAAGCCGAAACCCAGGAATGCCCCGAAAGGGGCGAGGGCAAGCCTGACGCGCTCGACATGCTGAGAGCAGCCGCCGAGGACGTGGAACGCCTGACAGCAGCCAACGACCACACCGCCGCACTACTCGCCCGGCTGTATGTGCTCGCCGCTGTTGGTCTGCGTGTGCGTCCTCTCATCCTGAGAGCAAAGGCAATAGAAGCCGCACAGCAGCGCGGACACCTCACGCCCGACGAAGTGACCGACCGCCAGCGGATAAGCCAGGAGACGGAACGCCGCGCGGCTCTATTGCTCACGCCTGAAGAGTTCCGCACCCTGTACGGGTACGACCCGAAGGCCGACAGTAAGGCAGCATAAAGGAGGTAGGGCGGCACGATAAGCCGCCGCCCTACTCCATCAGATAAAAGAACCCTATATTATAGAACACATAAAATATCACGGAAAAATGAAAAATCAAGAAAACCGCCTTTTAACCTCCGAATTGTTGGAGATATTGGCAAGTTATCCCCTATACTCGCAGGAACAAAAGAAAATTGGCGATCTGTTCGCCGTTGCATTGTTCCGCATCGGCTTGATACGTTGGTATGTACTGGAAGGCAACGCCGAGGGCGACCGCTTCACGTTCTTTACTCTCGTGTGTGGTCTGGGCGATGATTCGGAATTAGGCTACACGGATGCCGAGGAGTTGGCAGAGATTGCCGTGGATGCCTCACGTTATGGACTGCCGGGCGTATTGCTGCAGGTAGAGCAGGTGGAAGACTTCACCCCCTGCCGACTGGCAGACGTTGACGACGAGGACGTGAAAAGGTATTGCGACCGCTTCACGCCCGACGAGGAAGCGGAGGAAGCGGCCCGACTTTAATACTTTACAGAAACACACACCACTTTTAATACTTTATAGAATCGTATTTTTTGTTTTTAGGCTGTTGGCGGTCCGTGAGGATAGCCACAGCACACCGCCCGCACGGTTGACACGTGGACGAGGTTCGAGTCCTCGTCGGGCGACTATATTATAAACCCTATAAAAATTAGACGAGATGAAAGCAACAGTAACAACACCGACCGCGCCCCAGGTGAGCGCAGCGGACGTGGCAAGATCTCTCGGCAGATGCGCAGCCCTCTGCCTTGTGTATGTCTTGCAGACCATCGCCAAGGCGTTAGACCTGGCACAGCGTGCAGCCCTGGGCTTGTGCCAGTGGCTCAACAGTCGCCACAACTTCACCGACGAGGAGGACCCCGTAATAATGACGGGCTGGCAGTACCTCGGCTTCGGCGTGGTGATAATGTTCGTGGCAATGATAGTGTGCATCAAGTGGTAGCGCCTCTTTATAGCGTGTGCGGAATATTGAGGATTCCGCACACGCTCAAGAAAGAACCCTATATTATAATATACATAAAATATTGAGGAATTATGAAACGAGTATATATATTAAACACTTGCGACGAATGGAAATCGTGGAGTTCATTCCATCTTTACGGCATCTGGGCATCTTCCAAGGCCGGAACTCGTCGCCTTGTTAATGCTATTATTGCAGGCATTGAAAAATACTATTTTTCGTATGAAGACAAGTATATGGATATAGCGCAACAAATAGAAAGTTTGCGTGAAGATGCAAAAACAGATTGCAACACCTTTTATTCTCTTTTGTCGAGTAAATTGATTTACGGATCAATCGAGTTGGTGGAAATTCAGTAATAACGAAGAATTGACATTTTAATACTTTATAGAATTGTTTGGAGTTATGGACAATAGAAAAGAATACGCCTACCTGCTTTGTGTCGGTGGTAAGATCTTAAAGATTATAGCTAAATGGTGGAGCACTCCGCAGGAAATGACGGCAGCGAAATGCGGCATGGCAACCGTGGCACGCACATTCAGAAAGTCGGCCGGTGTGTTGGTCTATGAGCGACAGTCCGGCGACCTCTATAAGTTTGCAGAACGTTGTGAGGTACGCCCCGACTCTTATCCGCGAGAGATCATCCTTACAGCGGACAACGAGATATTATATTAAACCCAATATTATAGAACCCTTAAAAAACGACAGAAGATTATGAGAGTACCGAAAGATATACTTAACGAATTGAAGCGTCTAATCAATGCTATATTGAAGCGTGATGGCGATTGCGAAGGTTGGCTTAATGGATATAATCGAAATCCATGGGGATTCACCTGGTATGGCTCCAGTATGATTTGTGAGCCTCTGTTTTGTTGTTATGGCTGCATTGGCTATGGCATCAATTATAAGGGGTACACAATTCATGTGGATAATGAGCTGTCACGAATAAAGATTTTTGATGAATAGTATATTGTGGAATCCTTAAAAAATGACAGACGACGACGGAAAATCGGTGCAAGCCGAGTATTACGCTCTGCGCGATGCTATTGCGTCTATAAAGTCGGCATACGAGGACATAAAGAATCTTTAAGTGTTGTGTTTTGACTTATAACGTTATAGACTATGGCAGAAAACAGTAAAACAACGAAATCGGCAGGCAGGCCTGCCATCGGTGGCAAGAGACGACAATACGTAGTGACTGACGATGTGCATGAGTGGATAATGGCGCACGGTGGTGGAAAATACATCACGGACACCATTCACGCTATTATGTCGGTGGCGCCTGAACAGAAGTAATAACAACAATAAAAACGAATTATTATGGCAACAAAGAAAGTTTATCCGTTTATTCATGCAGAGATGTTTGATCTTGAAGGCAACAACGACAGAAAGAATGTTGTGTTTGACGCGCGAGAGGTCGAGAGCTATGAATCATGGTCAAGTAAAGACGATGAAGATGAAAAAGAGTGCGTACAAGTCAATTTCAAATCGGGACGAAAAATGTGTCTATACATGGAACTCGATCAAGAGCTTTACCCTGGCGACAATCTGATTACTGCAATCGACATGGTGCAGTACTCTCACTTCTGGCACGACAACGAAGACTCTATCCCTGACGAGGACGAGAATTAATATAACAACAACTTTTTATACTTTACAGAATATGGCTAAAATTAAGAATTTTGAGGATTATTGCGCTTTGGTGGACGAAGTAAAGGTGCATGATTATAAGTACTTTGCACAGAACGCCCCCTCTATAAGCGACGAGGAATACGACGCTCTTTACTTTGCTTTGCAGGAATATGAAGATGCGCATCCGGATGAGATACTGAAGGACTCACCTACTCAGCAGTGCTACAGCGAGAACGGCAACGGCAAGCGCACTGTTGCGCGTCGCACGGCGTGCCTCTCGATGAAGAAGCTGCATGATGCCAAATCGGTAGTGAAATACCTGAGAGCGCAGCAGCGCACTGCCAATATCAGCAGTCAGGGCGCGAAGGTAGATATAGAGTGGAAGTTCGACGGCGAGACCGTGAGTCTTGTGTATCGCCGCGGCTCGCTCTCGGAAGCTACCTACGGACATGGCAAAGAGTTGTACGGCATTGACTGCCTGGTACATATAAAGCATGTTCAAGGCGTGCCTGCCCAGGTGGACGTATGGAGCCAGTACGACCGAGTGGAGGTGAGAGGTGAGGTGATCATCTCGCTTGAGGAGTTTGCCCGTTATAGCAAGGCTGGCAAATCGCCCCGTTCTACGAGTAACGGCATCATGGCGAAGAAAGTGGCTGTAAAGGACGAGTGCAAGCGTCTGGAGTTTCATCCCTTCCGCCTCATTATGGACGGCGTGATAAGACACACGGCTGCTATGCAGGCTCTTGAGCGTAATGGCTTTAAGACTTCGGGCTTCGTGTCGGCTCTCAATCTTGAGAAAACGGATGCCGAACTGGAGCAGGACATTGAGAACATCGTGTGCTCTGCCGAGGTGGAGCGTGAGTCGCTGCCCTACCCTACCGACGGTCTTGTGTTCAAGTTCGACAACTACGACTATTATGACCGTATAGGACAGACCGATCATGACGCAAAGTATAATTGCGCTTTTAAGTTTCGACCGGTGTTTAAGGCCGTAACCACATATCGCGGACACCATACTACGGTAGGCGAAAAGACTGGCAAGGTGACGTATGTAGCCGACTTTGACGAGGTGGAAATGAACGGACACCGTTTCGCCCATGCCAACTGCGGAAGCGAGCGCACGTTCCTCCAGAAAGACCTTGTGGCAGGTTGCAAGATAGAGGTCAGCTTGCACGGCGATGTTATCGTGTGTGTGGATAGAAAGATTGAAGACGAACCGGCTATTGATGAGAACCTTATCATTGAGGAAAAGCCTATCATTGAGGAAGAATCTATTGCTATTGACGAGGAGCCTCTTGTTATAGACGAATCGGGATTTGTTCATCATCCGGAGCCTCACGTTATAGAGCCGGATATTTATCAGGATCGGGAGCCGGAAGCAGAGTCGGAGCCTATACCTCAGCCGAAGCCGAAACGTAAGCGTAATTATCCGCAGGTAGGCGAGCCGACGCTGTGAGAGGAACGTGAAGACACGTCGGCAAGGAGAAAGGATGGCAAACTGAGCGTAAAGAAGGTATTCGCCGGTGCGCTTGCTGTACTCATGTCAGCGTCAATGTTCGTAGTTGTGGTAGCATTCGCCGGAGCCGCCCTATTTTTTCTGCCGATGATGGGAGATGTTGCAAAGAAGTGAGTTGTGTTTTTGTGGAAATGTGGAAGTGCAGAAATACATAAATACACATTTCCACAGAGACACAAAATAATAAACACACAAACACATCCATACACAAACACATACACACATAAATACATATATACATTAATAAACAAAGTAACTAACAAATTAATCAACTAACAAAGCAATACACAAACAAATACACTTATAAACAAATTAAGCAATAAATAAACAAATAAATAAAGCAACATATAAATAAATAAATGTGCATGGATATTTGTTTGTTTCAATTATAATTCTTAAATTTGCAACGTATTACAGATTATACGTGTTCTGTATATTTGAATAGTATCATCAATTTTAAAATATACTTTATAGAAGATGGAAAGACTTAGAGAAGTGCTTGCCTTTGTAAACCACAAAGGCGGTGTAGGAAAAACAACAACGGTGCAGAGTTTAGCGACCGGATTGCGCCGTTTTGGTAAAGGAAAATTCGGAGTGGATGCCGATGGACGCAAACGCTTGCCGCGTGTGCTCATTATCGACCTTGACCCGCAGGCGTGTGCCTCGTTCCTCTTCGGATGGAGCGAGACTCAGAACGCAGGTAAGCCTACCGTTTACGACGCATTGGTACAGCAAAGCAATTTGCCCGTTTATCAGGTACGTGAGGGAATTTACCTCGCGCCAGCTGCGTCGCAGCTTATATCCATAGAACCGTTTCTGAATCAGCGTGCATTACCTCGCAAAGCCCTTTGTAAATTGCTCGCCAAGCCACTGAATGAGTTAGCAGGCACCGAACTGGCAGACGAAGGCGTTAATACCGTCATGGATGCTTTCGACTACGTGCTTATAGACTGCCCACCGGCTATGTCGTTGCTTACATACAATGCTCTCACAGCCGCTACGAGTGTAGTGTTGCCCGTGCAGCTCGAAGTGTTGGCAACAAAAGGTATTGCCGAAATCATCAACGCCATCGAGGAAACACGTGAGGATCTTAATCCCGATCTTGACATTCGTGGCTTGCTGATGGTAATGAGCAACGACCAGACCAACGCCACAAAGGAGTTTAAGGCATATCTCGGCGAAAAGTATCAGGACTATATGTTTGACGCTTATACGCGCCGCGACACGAAGATGGTCGAAGCGCAAGCTATGCGAGAAGACATCTTTGCTTATGCACCGTATTGCAGGGTAGGGCAGGACTATGAGCGTTTTACCAAGGAGATAATCAACAGTTTCACTTTTTAATATTATAGGGTATGGCAAGAGAAATGAAGAAACGAGTTGCGCATTTTGGTCTGGAAAATTCAGACGCTATAGACGAGAACGAGCGCATTTTGGAAGCAGGTAGACAGCAGCGTCAGGAGAACAGGGAGAAAAAGGGAAGCGGAGAAGCGGCAGCGAATACTGTCACTGCTTCGTCCGCAGAAGTTCCGGCGACTGAAAAGTCGACTGTTTCTACAAAAACGTCTGAGACCGAGAGATCGACAACTATAACTCCTGTAGCAGATCAACCGGCAACCACATCATTCAGCAACGATATTGCTGCGAACATGCGTAAGCCGAAGGGTAAGAAGACCGAGAATGGCATCACCATATACGTGCCGATGGAGTATTACGAGCGTATCGCCTTGATGAAAATGCGCACTGGCGTGCCTATCAAGGATTTGGCGCTACAGGCTGTGATTGAGTTTTTGGACAGAAACAAAATGTAAAATCTAAAACTAATCTATTGTGAAGAAGATTATATCAGTATTGTTCGTATTCTGCTTCTGTATGGCAGCAAGCGCACAGCAGCATTTGAAATTTATGGGAATACCATTAGACGGAACGGTGGACAACTTCGCCTTGAAGCTGAAGGCTAAGGGTGTGACATACGATGCAGCGAAGTCGAGAACTGCTGGGCAAGGCTGTAGAGTCTTTAACGGCACGTTTATGGGTGAGAACGCTACGATTAATGTTGCTTATAATCCTAAAAGCAAAATGGTGTTCAGTGCTGCGGTTGAAATGCAGTATCCAACTGTAGAGTCTGCTCATATCCCTTTCTTGAATTTAACCGAGAGCTTACAACAGAAATATCCTAACACCAAGCCCGAGGAAAACATAGGTCCAGATGGCGATGTTATTGGACTGGCGTTTAATATTCCTGACGAAACAGGTGACAACAGCATTGGTTTTATTCTTCAATCATTGAAAACGTCCAGCTCCGGGCATGGAATTTCTATTTGTCTGATGTACACCGATATGGACAACTTTGAAAAATGCGAGGCGATATTCAACGAGGACTTGTAATATGTAAGGTAAAATCCTACTAAAGTTTTTTACCTTGGTGAAAAAGGTCATAATGTTTTTTACCTTAAAAGGGGATTAGGAGGTGAAAAGGTCATAATGTTTTTTACCTATTATTTAAAATAAACATAATAAAATACTTTGTTTGTTTTATTTAGGAAAGACAAAAATGCACTTATACTCCTATATATTAAGCAGTTAGAAAGATTGCGAGGTAAAAAACATTATGACCAAATACCCCTAAAAAGGGCGGTTGAGGTAAAAAACATTATGAATTCTTTACCAAAATCACGTAAAAGCATCTATTATGGAAAGAGAAAAACATCTACCGCAACAATATATCAGTACCCCCTTTGCTTACACAAAGTTCTCCAAGAACCTGTCATTGCTTCAGCAAACGGTATTGACTAAGGTCAGCGAGCACCTACAGGGTTATGTGCGTCATTTCTTTGGAAGTGAATTACGAAATGACCCGAAGGTGCCGCGTCCTCTTTTTTCCGAAGCAGAAAAGAACAACGGTATGCCGGAGTTTGTTATGTCGTATGCTGAGTTAGGTGTGGATATAGCCAACTATAATGTAGCGCGTGCAGCCGTCCAGGAAGTTCTAAACCTAACCGTTGATGCTCCCAGTGAGGACAGCGACGGTAAGGCTTCCGTCAAGGCTTTTAATATCTTCACGCACGCCAATATTTCTTTTGAAGGTGGTACAGGCGTGTCTTTCAGACTGAATCCCGAGGTCGTGGACTATGTGTTTGACATGAGTCAGGGGTATGTGCGCCATCCTGCTGATATAGCACGAATAGGACAGATTGAGCGTATGCCCATGATGTATTATTATCTGCATAAGAAATCAGAGCACTGGAAGCATCGGGTTGTACGCTTGACGGTATTAGAAATAAAGACATATTTGGGTATGCTGGGCAAGATTACCGAAGGCACAGACGAAAGGTCTGGACGACCACGAAAAGACGGAAAAGAGAAGAAAGAGGCTTATCCTAAGTTCTCTCAGTTTAAGAAGAATGTCATTGAGACAAGCATCAACGACATCAATCGCTTGCGAAAAGACGGATTGCTTGATGTTTGTGTGTCGTATGAACCTATCTATAACGGCAAGCGCAAAGTTGGTAATCCTGCACATATAGAGTTTACAATCTATGACACCATCGGGCAAATGCAACAAGCAGTGCAACAAAGACAACAGCTCAATCTCTTTGCTGATGTTGAGGAAGTGAAGCCGAAACCGGGAGAAAAGGAGTGGCAGAAGCTTTTGACCATGCTTGACGGCGAAACAGGCGAGTGGCTGGGTAGTGAGATGTCGGACTTGTTGAAAAAAGTGACGCTTGATGATTATGACGGCAAGACTGTCCGGATTATTGCGACTCAGGAGCAGGTGACAGCCATAGAGAATCTATTGGAGAGCAATGTACTACAAGGTAAGTTTAGCCAATTACTTGGCTATTGCTTTAAGGGCAATAAACGTAAAAAGGTCTGTTTGGATTATAAAAAACTTCATAAATAGTTTTACACCGCTTACCCATTCCCAAAGGTAGGCGGTGTTTTTAGTATGTCCTGTTTGTGTCGGCGACTTTTTTTATTTTTGCACGCAGAAACCAACAAGACATAAATATATGGGAAAAATCAAAATCATTACATTATGGCTTATGGCTGTAATCACGTTAATGAGCTGCGCCGCCTCAAGAAAGGTGGAGCAGGGGAGTAGTGAGCAACGGCATGATAGTGACGTAACTATCGTTAAGGACAGCGTGGTGAAGTCGGAGACGATGACGGACAGCAGCACCGTCAGAGTCACGGACGAGAATCATACATCTGGCACTATGACCGACAAGGGTAGTAACGAGGAAACTATCACTGAGCGAGTGACTGAGAGTACGGATGCCCAAGGCAACAAGACCACCACCACCGATCGAACCGTACACCGCAAGGGCGACTATGAGCGCAATGCCACATACGAGGCACGACTGAAGCATCAGGAAGAGATAATGACGCGGATGCAGCACACAATAGATAGCTTAGTGTTGAGCAACAGGCTGAACGCGGGTACCCACTGGGCGAAGAAGGATAGTACGAATGTGGTGAAGGAGAAGAACACAAAGAATATAAAGTCTACGTCAGAATGGTGGCAGCTTGCTCTGATGGTTTTCAGTGTTTCTTCTCTTGTTCTTTGTTTTTGTCCCTTGTCTTATAGTAAAAAGAATAAAGCATAAGAACTTATGAGTAGAAAGAAACAAGACATAATAGAGAATACCGAGCAGCCGGAAGTCACCTTACAAGACTTTGTTATCCCTGCCAAGATAGAAGCCTTTTGCGAAAAATACAAGCCGCTCGACCATTGGCGTGAAGACTGCGACATGTTCACCGACTATCAGCTTCGTACGTACTTCAAGGCAGTAGTATGTCCGTTGGGCGATCCGTTGGCATTGTACCTTCAGGAGTTGGCTGTGAGAGGCTTTAAGATGAAGGACGATGAATGTGGAGAGCCTGTCATCTACGTTGCGCTAAGGTGATTTTTGTTTTTGAATTTTGAATTATCGGCAAAGCCGATTTTGAATTGTCAATTTTGAATTAAGAATATATGAAGAAACCTCATTATTATTACAAGGTGTCGGCTACGTCTAATGTAGGTAGCGACATTCAGAAGTTTATGAACCGCTGCCAGGAAGCCGAGCAGAAGGCTCTTGATTGGGCTAAAAAACATGGAGCAGAGCACTATTACGAGTCGCCTGAAGGCATGGCAGGTGGAGTAGGAGCCGTGGAGTTTGCCGACACCACTGGACGTGACGGTTGGGATAAGGAAGTGTCGCCCGATGGTCGTGTGTTTTTCTTCCCCATTGAAGGCACCGACTTGGAAAAAGAGATGAATGCCCTGCCAGTCGTGAGTGAGGCAGAGCTGTTTTGCATACTTAACCTTCAGCCGAAGCGCACGAAAGCCAACCTGCCTTTGCCCATGACGTTTGGAAATAGCACGCCCATCGTGTTCCTGCATCAAGGCTACTGGTATGCCGACGTTCCGTATGTAAGTGCCGACATGACACTTACCCAGATAGAGGAAAAAGATTTTTATCGTCGCAAGATGGCAGCGATAAACGAACGAAAATAAATAGTAAGTAGTAGATAATAAGTGGTTAATAATTAGTTTTTAGTTTATATTTTTGTGCGTTACCCGTCCGTGAGGATAGGTAACGCTTTTTTGTCAGTCTTGTGTAGGACGGTCGGCAACCATATAACCATCATCCATGCTCATATTTTTGTATTTTTTTGCTTCGTTGAGCATACGAGTGAGATTAGCGATTTGCTTTTGTTGTTCTGCAATCACATCGAGCAGACGTGCGCGTTCCTCGCTATGACGCTCTTCGCTCTTCATGCGTTTAGCTTCGAGGTCGAGCAGTGCTTTCATATTTTGATCGCTAACATTGCCTACTACGATCATCTCTCCTTGCCCCGTATCGTGCGTTTGGACACATATAGAGGAGGGATTGTCCGTACCGCTGCACTCTTTTTTATCAGAATCAACAATTCCTGGTACGACGGACGGAATTAGCTGCACGTCTAACGGGTCGAGAAGCGCACGACTGCCAGCTTTACGCTCTGTAACATAGCCGCCGTCAGGAGCGAATATGTCACCTTCTTGTGGTTGTACGTACATTGAGTTTCCCGTTGGGTCGCTATCTTTGTCGTAAAAGAAAGCTGAGATAGGCACTTGAAAGGTGTTGCAGAAGCGTAGAATGCTTGATACTGGCATGGGACATCTGCCTTGCTCCCATAGACGCAGACTGTTGTTAGATGTTGATCCGATGGCTTGCAGGATGGTGTTGATGTTTATCCTGCCGTTGGCCTCCATCCATCTGTTGAGAAACGAATAATTGTATTGGTACTTCATAACTGAATTATTTAAAAATGACACTTAAATCGTTAAAAAAGATAAATACTGAAAAATAAAAGTAGCTAAGCCATTGTTATTTATATTTTAATTCTTAAATTTGTAACAAATATAGTGAATAACAGAAAAATGACAAAGGAAAATATCGAGAAAATAACAACACCATTGCAATCTTTGAACGCTAAAGATATTTCAGTGAAAGAAAAGAAATCGTTGTCTGATTTTATGCAGGCAAAAGGCTTCTCCGTAGCCACTTTTTATCTGCGTTTCTTTAAGAACGGCTTTTCTGTTTGGGAAATAATCGGCATTAACGAATGTAAAAAACATTTTTTAGCTATGCCGGAAGTAGCCGAGCTATTATTGTCGTATGCCGGAGACGAAGAGCAAGGAGCCGATAAGGGCGACAAGGGGTATCTCTATACCTTAGCAAAGAGTGATAAGGTTGGTGCTTTCTACGAATGTCTGAGACGTGCCAATACTGGACTTTGTAAAAAGTTCTTCGACTTTATGAATGAGCGCGGTATGAGCACCGGCACAGTTATCAAGCGTTTTACCACTGACAACTGGAAAGAATGGGAGTCTAATGGTATTAAGAATTGTCTTTGTCAGTTTAACCTAAACTAAATAAAATGATAGATGTTACTTTAGATTTTGAGACCTGTGCACTTGCACCTACAGCTGCCGTGATGAGTGTCGGGGCAGTAGCTTGGAATCGCGATGGAGATAAATCGCCTTTTTATGGTAGCAATAGTGCTGTTAAATATCCTACATTCTCGGCTCATGTAGACCTTCGGGGAATGTTCATCGAGGGTTTTACTTTCGATGAAGAGACAGCCGATTGGTGGAAGCAGAAGAGCGAAGGAGCAAAAGCTGCAGTTCTTGACAGTGATGATGACGCTACACCATGTTCGCCTATAGAGACTGTTGTGAGCAACTTCTTTGGATGGGTTAAAGAAATCAAAGAAGCGTTGCACAATCAGGACTTGTGTCTTTGGGCTCAAGGTTCAGATTTTGACATTGCTATCTTGCGTAATATCTGCTATAAGTTGGGCATAGAAGTTCCCGTGCATTACACCAACTTCCGCGACCATCGCACGTTTATCTACGAGGCTGCTCGCTTGATATGTAATGCCCGTGGAGAGTTCTATCATCCGAGTAAGGCATACGACCTTGTTGAGGATTATAAGGACATTGATAAAGGTGCGGAACACGACCCTGTATTTGACTGCAAGCGCAGCATCTATTCCACATGGCAGATGATGCGAAAGTTGGCTTGTTTGAAATATATTGAATAGAAATGCCTAACCATGAGTATCTGAATTGCCCTTACATCCCTAATCGCCGGAACAAAAGGCAAGGACGGCCTACGCATCGGGAATATCTACACCGCATAGCCTATACGGAGACCGTGCGCGACTATGACAGCGACAACAAAGTACTGCTTTTCCATGCTCCATTCGCCTTAGTGAAGGATGTGTGTCAGAAGTTGTTCACGATGATGCAGGGCAATGTAGGGAATATAATAGTAAGAAACGAGCATTCCTGCCGAGTGAGAAACGGCAAGTGTTATTGGCGTGTGGCTGTGGAGATAATAGATCTTAATGAGAGCGTCATTTCGTTTAAGGAGTTCGTGCGGATGCTGATTAACTGCATGAAGAACTTGGCTAACTGCACCATCCGACACTTCCGCACGGAAACGTTTCTGAACTTATAGTAAAAACAAATGTAAAAACAGAAAGAATAAAGGACAGCATGGAGAATGAGGTAGCGGCAACGCCCTCCTATCAGTAAGTTTTATCAGGGTGGACACAAGAGCCTCGGATTCTGGTAATACCGAAAAGTTTGGCATTTCATCGCTGTCCTTTCTTTAATAATAACAGCAATCATGTTCTTTCATCCTATCATAAATCGTCTTGCCAACATCGACTTGCACCTTCTCGTGAAGCCCGCCAACGAGCAGCGCATCGAAGGTCAGACCGCATGTTTCTGCCCTATCTGCCAAAAGGGGCAGGACGCGGATGTCGATGCCAAGCAGACACCCCACTTCATTATTTATGAAAATGAGCGAGGTGGACTTTATTCGGGCGTGGGTGTTGACGACAACCGAATGGCAGAGCATGGTGCCGTGAAGTGGAAATGCACCCGCACGGGTAAGACCGGCTACGGAGCCATCGAGTTGTACGCAGCCAAGATGAACCTTCCGCTGCACGGATATAGTCTTCAGCGCATCTGCCAAAGACTTGTAAGGGATGTGTATGGCGATACCGACGAGGTGCGGCGTGCCTTCCCAGAGGTGTTTGCCAAGATGGACTACCGTACTCAGGCACAGCAGACCATCGAGACATTCTCTTTCATGCCGAAGACCGACTTCTCGCCACAAGAGCTTGCAGCCCTTGGGTGTGAGGTGACGCTCGACAAAGGATTGCCTCGCTTCGGCTTTGGCAGTACGTTTACGCCCGACATGCTCAACAAGGACTTCCGCATCTACTCTCTGTTGAGTGTCACGCTGCCCGACGTAATACGTGATGGTCAGCATGTGAGCGAGATTATCCACGGTACGCCGTGGAATCCGCTGTTCGTATGCTTCGCCTCACAGGAGATAGGTCCGCAGAACTCTTACGGATGTTTCTTCCGTCCGGCAATGGCAGGGAGTGAGCCGATAGTGTTCTCTACCGCCGAGGAGCACAGCGTGAGAAAGGTGAGCAAGTGGCTCATGGGCGACAACGTGTTTGTTTATGCGATGGATAATCGCAAGAGCGACAATACAGCTGTTCATGCTGCCATCGCCAAGTACGCCCCCGAAGAAAAATATACCGAGACCAAGGAGGTTTGGGAGGAGAACGAGACTAAGGACGGAGTACCGAAAGGTACGTTCAAGAAGGTGGACGTAAAAATTCCTACCGCCGAGATAAAAGCTCGCAACATTGTCTTTTGTCGTACACCCGAAGACGCATTGAGTGTGTATTATGCCATGCGTTCCTTGCGTCTTGACAAGACGGAAGACCATCACTTCCAAGACTTCTGTTGGTATCACGTGGCGTTCTCCATCGGACGGAGAAACTTCTGGTATATAGAGCGCGGCGAGTGGAAGCGGGAGAATATTGACTTTAGCGGTGTGCAATATCAGAAGATGAACCGCTTTGCCGAGCACGTCATTATTCTATACCCTAACGACATTGCCTCACAGCGCGACTGCGGAGCTATATGCACCAAGTTCAGCTCATTGTATTATGCAATGCTGCCAGAAGGTTTCCGATCGCGCTATTGCCGACGCTGGCAATGGCTATATGGCTGCTCTCCCCGAAGCGTGCGCGATTATCTGCTGACGTACACCATGAACGCGGAGGAGAACTTCCAGTTCGACCATGACCTTCGCCTTCCGCTCTATTCCCGATTGCGTGGAGCCAGGAACACGGAACCTTTCGAGATAGAATATCCGCGTGACCCTCGAAGCGGAAAGCCAAAGCCACCTACCTGCAAGGTGTCGCCTACGCGATTGTGGCTCTTTATGACCGCTCACGGATATTATCGCATGATAGACCCCGAGAGCACCGACCTCGTAGGACAGTATATCCACCTGAATAAATGCTTTGTGGAATATATCGACGCAAAGAGTATTATCCAGGCAGCGAAGACAATGCTTTTGGAATATATAGAACAGACATGGCGGCATAGCGACAACGAGCGGCGTTTGATGTCCGACTGTGCCAATATGGTGGATAAGACCTTCACGGAGAAGTCTGCCGGAGGTTTGCAGAGTATGGTGATTAATTTTGCCGATGCCTTCGATGCAAAGACAGAGTACTTCTACTTCAACAATGTGGCACTGAAGATAACGCCCGACAGCATCCGCACGGTGTCGTATGACGACATCAACTTCTTTATCCCCTCGCTTGCCAAGAAGCCGTATGACTTCACGATGCGGGTGTTCAAGACACCGTTCACCATCACCGAGCGTCAGGAATACCGCGATCGACTTGAAGCGATAGACAAGAAGGAGAAAATGCAGAATGAGGACGGGTCGCCAGTGTTCACCTACGACGAGATAAAGCAGATGCGTGGCGACCTTATGGAATGGGCGCAGACATATCGTTGGGATATCAACTGGCAAGGACAGCAAGAAAAAGACCTTTGGCCTATTCTGCGCATAGTGCGCGGCTTCTCAAACACCCTTTGGGAGCGAGAACGAGACGTACAGCGTAGTAAAGAAGAACTTACTGAGGACGAGCGAGCTGTAATGAACGCCCATTTTGCCAATATGCTTTCGGGCATAGGCAGGCTTTGTTATCGTTCATGGGAAGGGATGCAGAACGTCTGTCCTTATCTTCTTGAGGATAATATCGCCGACGAGAAGCAAGCCTCTGGTGGTAGCGGTAAGTCGGTATTGGTAAACCTCGTGGTTGGTTCGGCTGTCAATGTGTTCAGTGTGGATATGAAAGACTTCCTTACCATTGTCGATGCAAAGTTCTGTCTTTCCGACTTGCTCACATATCCTGGCAAATATCGTGTAGTACACTGGGAGGACAAGCAGAAGAGCTTTCCGCTCAAATACTTCTACAACAAGATAACCAAAGGTACGAAGGTTGAAAAGAAATTTGGCGACCCCGTCAGTCTGAAGATGGAAGACTCACCGATGCACGTCATAACAAGCAACAGTCCGTTGAGCGACGACGACCCCTCTACTATAGGTCGTTTTCCACTGGTTAGTTTCTCCGACCGTTTTGCTCGCGAGAATCCTCAAAAGCGACAGCCGGCACGATCACCATCCGACATTATGAAGCGTTTTGATACCGACCCCGCCAAATTGACCGATACCGACCGCAATCAGACCATCTACCTTTGCGCCTTGGCAGTGCAGTTCTTGATGCACTACCACACCTTTGCCATTGCACCGCAAGGCAATGTGCGTCGCCGCCAGATGGTGCAGAAGCTCACCGAGAGCATTGTCCGCTACTTCGAGTGGTTCTTCTCTCGCAATGAGGTCTACGGTGTGCCGATATGTACGGACGACATGTTCAACGAGTTTATGCGCGATTGGGCTGATGCTTCCGAGGGTAAGAGCAAGGAGTATAGCCGTGCTACCTTCAAGAAGAAGATATACGACTATTGCGAAAACATGTCGATAGCGTGCAATCCTAAGCATCTCTTCGAGAACGAGAGTGACAAGCAGCGCAAATGCTTTAAGCTCCAGGCATGGGTTACGCAGGAATACTTTACCGGTCGTGAGTGGGAGAATGACAATACCATCGAGCCGAAGTTTATCCGCTATATGCAGACCTCCAAGCATGTGTTCTTCTTCTTCCGTCCTGGCAAGGATGCGATACCGAAGGACTACCGCGAGCTAAAGCGCATAGCAAAGCAATATGCCGAGCAGCCCGACCCGCTGCCATACCGCGACGATGACGGCAATATCGTTCAACTCACTGATGAAGAGAAGGAACGTTGGGAGAACAACAAGACACGCAAGCAGGGTAGGCGTATGACTCCATCTGTGGCAGCTACGACAGCTACGGCTGTTGTGCCGGATGTAAATGAGGAGAATATGCCGTTCTGATGAATCCACTGAAAAGATTTTTGGGTTCTTGGTAGTAAAACCTATAGGTTCTTATATAGAGAATATAGATGTAGAATTTTAAACAAAATATAGAGTATGAAATTATACCGTTACATGTCTTCTTTTGAGATAGCTAAGTTGTTTCATCAAGAGATATTGAAAAATACTACTGACCACAGCAAACTTCGTGGTACAGCAAGTACGGCAAAAGGATTCTGTTTTGGAATTGGTGACATGGAACAGGCTAAAAAGGATCTTAGACGACTGAAGGGAATCGTCACTTCTGATGCCCTGTTAGTGTTCACACCTAAAAACATTGATAAGTTTACACAATGTAAAGGTCGCTATATAGATTATGATAAGATTGATGCTGAAGGGAAATCTATCACAGACTATCCCATAGGAAAAGAACCCCACAAGTACTTCGGTGAATATTGCGCCGAGAGTTATTCTGTTGACGACATTGAAAAAATAGAGTGTTTTGAAGTGGTACGCCATTCTTTTCCTAAAGCAAAATTCAAATAAAATAATACGCTATGCGAACATTCACCCCCCCCCAAGTGCGAAAACTGCATCTCTTACGACCATATAAAATGCGGTTGCAGAGAGAAAAGCTCACCTCTGTTCGGCGGCAATATCAGTCCGTTTCACCTTGCTTGCGGCAACTTTATAAGCGTGTCAAAGGTATATGCACCAAAGAACCGCATAAAGAAGTGGTATAAGGTGCGCACGATGGACGACATGAGCGACAGCAGAGCGAGACTATATTAAACAGAAAACAGTAAACAAATAAAAAACAACAAAAACAAAATGGCAAGTTACAACGGCAACATCGACTTGCTCTCCTTAAATGGAGCGCAGGTGTTCAAGGGTATCGACTCGAAAAACCCTGAGCGTGTATATGTCTGCATTCCGGCAGGCTTGAACGAAATTAAAGTGGAGCAGGCTCCTAAAGACCCTACTCGCACATTGGCTAAGTTGCGTGTAAACATCTGGCCACTCAACGAGCAGTACAAGGCTAAGGTGCGCCAGGCTGCTTTGGAGCGTGGCGACAGCAACGTGACCGTACCGACACACGAAATGCAGACGTCGTTTTCGGTTGACTATATCAAGGACATTGTACGGAAGTTTCCGAAGCTCGTAGAGCAAGTGAAGGAAGCCAACAAAGAACGCGACCCCGAGATTGTAAACCAAGACCCCACCGACGAGAATACTCACCTCTTCAAGGCTATCCGCCAGCGAATGAATAAGCGACTGGCTATGCTCTACCAGCCACAGACAACACAGCAACCTTCACCATACGCCACACCGAATGTAGGCGTAGCAGGAGCAGCTACCGGATATGTGGCGCCAGCCGAGAATACTGACCCACTCGCAGGCTATACCGATGCCGACGTAGGCGATCTGCCGTTCTAATTCAAAATGCGCAACGCGCATAATTCAAAACTCAAATTTCAAAATTCAAAACTTATGAAGTTACAAGCCCTATCATCCAAAGCCCTGCACGCTGCCCTTAACAAGTCGGCAAAGTGTATCGGCTCTAAAAATCCCATTGCCATTTTCGACAATGTGCTGCTGACCTGCAACGAAAGCGGTCTGTTCTTTCTTACGTCATCTACAGCAGAAGCACAGCTCACCATCCCGGCGCCCATTTCGTTGTGCGGTGGCAAGTTTGATAAGCCGATAGTGCTACCTATAAAGATGCTCAGTTCGCTGTTAGGCACACTGCCCGACTGCGTTGTCACTCTTGATATAGAGGAGGGTAGATCGTCGTTCACTGTAGAGTATTGCACCGGTAGTGGCGACAACGTTAAGTCGGGCAAGGCTAAAATGGCTTATTTCTCGGGCAACGAATACCCTCAGATGCTATTGCCCAAGAGTGAGGCATCAACAATTATTTGCCTGCCTTTTCAGTTGTTCCATTCTGTTATAGATACTGCTGATAAGTTTGTTCAGATAGACGAACTTCGCCCCCAGCTTTCCAGCTTGTGTGTAGACATTGCCGACGACCGCTCAGAGGTGGTCTTTGCGGCTACGAACGGACATACGCTTGCAAAGATAGTACACAGCAATGATCCGCAGAAGGGTGGCAGTGATTTCTTCCGTAGTGGCGAGCCTCGCAAGACACTTATCCACCGCAATTACTTCCGCACGTTGTCAGCCTTTGACGGATGCGAGGAGATCAGCATCGAGAACGACGGAAACACCATCCGTTTTTCGTCGGGCGACATCGAACTTATTTGCAAGCACATGGAGGGCAAATACCCTAACTACAGCGGCGTAATTCCGAAGTCCAACCCCTACTTCGTCGTATTTGACAAGAAGGAAATGACTGACATCCTGCGCCGTGTCAGTCTGTTCTCAAGTAGCGCAAGCAATCTTGTAAAGGTAGAGAAGAACGGCATTTTCATCAACGTTTCTGCGAGTAACATGGATTTTGCTTTGTCCGGCGAAGACCAGGTGCTCATATCTAACGCAGAGTGCCCCGACAATTTCCGCATCGGATTGAAGTCGTCGGCTTTTCAGACCTGTATCAACTCCATTCCGTCGGACACCATACGAATGCAGTTGCTTGACGCTTCGCACGCCGTAGTGCTCACCGCTGACACACCTGCGCCTAAAGTGATGACGCTTGTGATGCCGATGCTGCTTGACGATTAATTGATAATTCATAACTAATAATTAATAATCAAATGGACGATACTCTCCTCTTTATTCCGCCTTGCTGCGTAGACAATAAGCTGCCCAAGGCGGTCAACCAGGCACCTCACCGTCAGCTCACGTTTTACACACATGGCGACGTAACGGTGGAGAAATTCTATAAGGCAGTGAGCCACCTCGTGATAGACTCTCACGTAATGGTGCTCACCATGCCTTTGCCTAAGCAAGAGACATTTATGTTTCTTGCGCAATGCTTTGAGCGAGGATGGACAACCCACCTCGTGCTATCCACCTACCGCTCATGCGACTCGCTCATAGCAAAACACCTTGGCGATTACGCCGACCGCATCATCTATGCGCAAAGCGACGACGTGAGCGACCTAAGCAGCCACATGGTGCTCTACAACAAAGACAGGGCATTGACACTAAGCGGACCGATGTTCGACCGTCCGCAAATAGATGTACGACTGGCTGCATACACAATAGTATTCCATCCCTCCCATCTGCTAAACTCTACAGCCGACTGGGGCAATTCGCTCCGTAATATTCTCTTCCCCGACGTACTGCGTCAGCGCAAGAAGATGTTTGCCGGAGGTGTAAAATTGATAAAGGATAAGGAAATCGACAGGTTCATACACTTGGAATTTCCACCATTCAAAGAAGAATAAATATGAGACCACTTACACAGTCATTCACCGAGCTGCGCCGCTATATGGAAAAGTGGCAATGGAACGACCCACGCACGGGACAGCGCGTCACAGGCTTCAATCCACCGCAGACAGCACGCAACGTGGCACGTATGCCGTTCTACATACGTTTCCTCACCAAGACGGGACATGTAGACACCGGCACCTGCGTCTGCCTCTCGGTTGACACCATACGCCACCAGCGCAAGGTGCAGTTTGTGGAGAGTGGCGAGATAAGGGTTGTGAACGACATACTCGTGCTCGAAGTAGATGGCACGAGATTTATAACGCATTAAAACGATTTGTTTACATGGAGTTTATGTCATTTTTTATGGTAGATTAATATTGTTTTTAAAGCACTACTCTGGTTCGTGAGAATAGGAGTGGATTTCTAAAACGTTTTTATTTTTGATGGAATTTAGTTTACTTTCTCGCTCGTGAGAGTGGGGAAGTTTTTAGAGTTTTTTTATTTGCTCCGTGTGCGCAGTCTATAATATAAACAACTTTTAAAAAATCAAAAATATGAATTTGTTCAAGTCAAAGAAAAAGCAGTCGCTAAAAGAACTGCGTGACCTTACCGCCGTTTGTTCCATTCTCGACGAGTTTGAGCGTAGGGGCGTTCTCTTCTGGCGTCGCAGGGACAATCTTCTCCTTATAGAGGAAGTTCTCGCTGTGTTAAAGTTGGCTGAGGGACGTGCCGGCTTCCATAAGTTCCTCAATCAGGTTGCCATGTGGCAGAGTAATAAACTTATTAACGAGGCCTACGAAGTATATCGTATAGAGGTAGAAACGGATGCCGTGCGTAAGGCACAACTCAAGTTCGCAAACCTCACCAAAGCCGACATTATGCGCATCCGGCAAGAAGCAAGAGAAAACATGCCGATGCTGCCTATGGAGCAGCTTGACAGCATCAAGGAGTTCGACATATTCGTTGTCCGAGCTAATGCTCCTTCGGCGCAGAATGCTACAGAAGAGAGCGGTCAACTCCTTGCTCTTGGCCATTACGACGGAGAGAAGGTAGAGATGGCAATGTACGATGATGTGAAACACAACCTTGTAAATAGCGACAATGATTAAAGTGTCTTTCAACCATCACGATTTTATGTTCGCCATCGAAGGATTTGTTCATGGCTCGCATCTACGTCAGCACGTATGGCGCAATATCGTCTATAAGGCGATTCCCCAGATGTCTGCTGACGATATGGACTTTCTGTGGTTTTTCCTTCGTCGAGATACGTTCGGTGTCTATTTCTGTCAGAATAGCCCCCACTTCGGCTACTATGATTTCATGCACGTGCTCGCTGCTCTGCATCGGGGCAATCGCTATAAAGTGTTGTTCAGGTCCGAGGATGGTACCAAAACGTTCAGGGCGTTCTGCTACCGCTTCCACGGCAAGTATAGACCGCTGCATCTTTATTGTTTCAATGAAAGTATGCGGAGGTGGAAACTTCAACATGCAATAGAAGCGTTTGATGCCTTTATTCCCGACGATCAGATAAAGATGGCAGTAAGAAGTCGAGGGGTACGCAACGAGTACATACAAGAAGACAAGGAAGAGTGGTGGAACGATCTTGACATATACGACGACTTTTGCGAGCGTTTTAACTTAATAAGTCAAAATTAAAAAGCTAAATGTATAGATATGAACCCTAAGCTAAAGAAATTTATAAAGCAGTACAAGGATAGTTGTAATAAGTTAGCAGAACTCGTCAATATGCAACTGTTTGGCGGTTGCCGCAAGTGGTATTGGATAGGAGAGGAAGTAGGTGGGGCGTGCGACTTCGAGGAATGTGACGTGCTGAACCCTGAAGATATGGTGCGCATCATCGAGAACGGTCTGACCTACGACCAATATGCCGAGTGGCGTGAGGCCAACCTCGACCACGCGCAGTATATAAACTTAAAGTCGTGGCTCATGGGCGCACGGCATGATATGCTGAAGGAAGAAAATAAATAACAGGAATATATGCGACACTATAGTTCTCTTTCTGAAGACGAGATTCATTCCCTTTCTTTGGTTTATCCGACAACTGCAAATGTAATGCTCTGTTCTCAGTATGATATTAGCCGTGCTGGATTACATCGTCTTGCTGTTGCACATGGATGGGAAAAAGATCGGGCTACAATGGCAATGATGAAGGCGCAAGGTGACAGAATCACAGCCGGCCAGGTAAAATGGCTGTGCGACAACTACGCTAACATGCCCAATTCTGAGTTAATGTTATATTTGGGTATAGGCGAACATGCTTTAGCGAGGTTAGCACATCAGTACAAATTAAAAAAGTCGTCCGAATACCTCAAACGTATGGGGACAAAGATATGGGAAGCAACATCCGAACTGAAGGATTTTCTCCCTCTGAACGAGCCGATTATTTCCTCCTATTCACGCGGCGCTCGTCGTACTGGCACTATCTACCAAGAGATACAGCGTAATGTAAAAGGTCGCGAGCAAAGAGGCTGTGGTTCTGCCGGTCATGTTGTCCGAGGTGTGGGCTTCGTGAAACAGCAGCGTATTCGCTGGGTGGGAGAGATAACAGCCCACTACAAGCGTTACCGTTTTCGCTCTACTGATTATCAGTCGGTGGTGAGCTGGTTGTCGATGATGCGGAACAGGTTGGCGGATTAAAGTTAGAATTAAACGAATTATATTATGAAAATCCCCGAACAATATAGTCCTTGTAAAGAATTAGCCGATCTATGCGTTGATAGAGAAGGCAACTTTCTTTATCGTGGAAAGCCTAAAGCCGTAATTCGCCCTGTTAGTAGGCACGGTAAAAAGCTAACGGCTCGCATAGCCATTATGCGTGAGAGAAAGCAGATGTATTTTTCTGCCGCCCAGCTTGTCGCTTCTGCTTTCATCCCCGGGTACGATAATCATGCGTATATAGAATATAAGGATGGAGACATACATAACATTTGTGCTGACAATCTCAGCATCGTCACGAAAAAAGATTATTATGTAGCTCGCATGGCCGTAGCCAACTATTATCACAAGCGAGGCACTTATCAGTATCAGGTAGAACGCATAGAAAATACCATTTTTGATGCCCAAGCCGTATTGCATTATTTCAAGACGGGAGACATGAGCGAGGTAAACAAGCGAGTGGAAACCTACCTGTTTGAATGTTTGATGCTCTACTGCGTCAAAAGCCTACACCTCTCTGAGCAGACGGCATACGAATATGCCGCAGATGTGATTGTTCGGATGTACGATGTATTGTTGTCCGGTCATGCCGTATCTAATCTCGAATATTATTGCAAGGAATTGCTTTTGCATCGCAAACGCCATAAGGTCTATGGGTTTAAAGGCACGATAAAGAAAGAAATCAAATTGATGATAAAAGATTTGGATTTGACGCCCATTCAAGAAAAGTATGATGTGTCGATAGTCTAAGTTTTATCATCTCAATACATATAGTACTTTTCATCGTATATTGATAAGAAGGGCAGACGTTGTGGTAACGTCTGCCCTTCGCCCTTTTATATCATGGAAAACTCAAAATTGAACAATTCAAAATGCGCATAGCGCACAAATCAAAACTCAAAATTCAAAACTCAAAAATCCCTTATCTTCCACTCGGCAGCACAAACCAACCGCCACCGCCACGGAAGAATTTGTAACCTAAATACAGAGTATCGAAGGCATCCGTGAAGTCGGTACGTTGCTGTAAGGGCAGTGTGTCCTCACTTTCTGGCTTCTTTTCGCCCGACTTATCCTTATGAAATCCTTTGTACGAAATCTGCACTTCGCAGAGCTGCATGGCTATGATAAGATCGGGGTTGTTTATTTGGTTAATACGGATGGCGGGGTAGGAGAGGTGAGCAAGACCGTCGTTAATGATTTGATGTTTCACCTCGTGCTTTTCCGGCGCACCCATGTCTATTGCTGTCACGTTCCAACCTCGTTTCTCCAGTTCTGCAATCACTATCATATAGAAGCGTTCGTCGCTCGAAGCGTACGAGGCTCCCTGCTTGGCAGTGGAATCGTAGAAATACGTCACGTCGCGGTTGATGGCTCGCTTCGGAGCGTAGTAGTCCGAAAAATCGGCAATTAGTTCGCGTAGTTTGCGCTCGTTCTTTACGTAAAAACTCTTTATCACATTCAGACACTCCATGCCGTCACGCGCGTAGCCTTGTCCCACAACGAGCGTATTGATGTTAGCGTTATAGTCGAGAGCTATATATAGAGGCAGGGAGTTGATGCAGTCGGAATCCATGCGGCAGTCGTTGCGCTCGGCGAGTTCCTGGAAATCGGGTTGGTAACTCTCGTTCGTAATGCGCTTGCCACCGATGATGCCTGTAGATTTTTGCGTAGAGAACTTCGCGGAGCTGAGAGGGTCTATCTCGTCGGGGATATAACCATGAACATGATCAATGTCGAGGTTGGAGTAAAAGCCATCGTTTGACTTCTGCATCTTGACGTTAAGAATTGAGACCGCGAAGGTGTATGGCGGAAGGTCACGCTTCATCTGACGAATATAGTCTTCACTCAAAATATCCACATTGTCGAGCGATGACGCACGGCGCACGCAGAAAGCCACACGGCGCAGCTCACGCAGATAACCATCAGTGAACTTCTTTGAGCGCAGAAACATCTGCATCTCGAAATCTTCTTCTGGCGTGATAAGATACTCATAATCGTAAATTAGTTCGGCATCGTCCTGTGGAATGAGTTTATAGTTGACAGCCATCTCCACCATGCCCTTTGTGACGTGTTGGCCATGGTTGGGCATTATCTTGAACTGTCCCTCATGCTTCATCATCTTCAGAGCCACGGCACGGATCATCGTGCGCAAATCCTTCGGCACCACATGAACTGAGTGACTGTTCTTCTTGGCGTTATACAGCAGGTCGTTGTAGCGTATCACCTTATTTGCATAATCCTCCAACTGCTCCTGCACCCATCGGTAAGTCTTGCCCTTGAACGGACCCGTCTCTACGGTCAGGTCCAGTTTCTCCTCCTCCTTCTCCAGCCACGAACCTTTGGCAGTGAGCGAGGCATCCGAGAGAAAGCGTGTTGATTTATACATCGGGTTGTGGTCAGAGAAGTTGATGTCACCCAGCGGATGCGTCTGACCTGAAAGAGCCGGCATCAATTCGTCCGTTACTTTCTTATAAGGAAAGAATCTCGCCTCGTCGCCCACCATTGCCGAGAACGTGTAGGAGTTGGCAGAGGCAGTCTGCGAGAGAGAAATAAGAACCCATCCGGCACCATTCGCCAGCCAAATGTAGTTGTCGTAGTTCTTAGGTTTGAAGATACTCTCACGAGCATGTTTCGGTGGTCGTCCCCACCCAAAGTGAATGCCCTGCGTAAAGCCGAACATACGCTCCATTGCCGCCATCGTACTCGGGATGGTCTTACCGAAGCCCTGTTGACGCGATACTGCCACCCATGCGCCGAGCATACCAGGCATGGAGTTGCTTGCCGTCCAGACGTAAGGAGCCACCAAACCATCGGTCTTACCCACACGGCGGGCAGCAATCACTCGCTCGTCTTTGGCTCCCATGTATAGCGACTGCTGCTGGAACTTAGTTAAGTAAATATTATGTGCTTGCTGCATTGTTATCCTGATGTTTTATGTCCTACATGCCATTTATTGCACGTCCTGCACCGGTACACCGTATATCCCCGTGCTTTGAGTTTCGGGTTCTCTTGTAAGAACTCCCAAGCATCATCCTCGGTCTCGTATGCTTCCTTCGCCTTCCATGAGTGCTGCTTGCGAGTGTAGTGCTCGGGGTCCGGCTTGAACGGCGGAACCTTGTTGAAGTATTTGTGTCGGTTGTTACTCATGTGTTGTTTTTGTGTTCTTGTCGGTTGTGTTGTCAGAAAAGAGTAGGCTGCGCCAGTTCCAGTTTGATGCGCTTGCAAGCCTTGTCGTAATACTCCTTGTTGAGCTCGAAGCCGATGAAGTTGCGCTTCTCGCGGATGGCTGCAATGGCGGTGGTGCCGCTGCCCATACAGTTGTCTAAGATGGTGTCGCCCTCGTTGGAGTAGGTGCGGATGAGATACTGAATAAGAGCTACTGGCTTTTGGGTGGGATGGATCTTCTCCTTATCCCGAATAAATTCGAGTAAATTTATAGGGAAACGAGAACCATCACTTACTGTCACAGCTCCTCCATTCTGCGCTTGACATTTTCCTCGTACCATTGCAGCGTCTTTTCGTTGAATGCCATTTTTGCAGGCATAAGGCTTGCACCCCTTAATCATTTGAGGATGATACTCCATATACATTTTTTTCTTGCTTTCAGTTGTTGCAGCCATTCCGAAAACACATATATCCTCTGTAATCTTCAATGGTTGATGATGGGAATTTAAGTAATTAGTACCGCTCTCTTTTTTCCATATCCAATTATACTTATACATATCTATGTTCGACATGATAAGCGCAGACGTAAAAGGTTGCTGACTAAACAAGACTATAGCACCAGTATTTTTTATGATTCTCTTGTATTGCTCCCACAACTTATCAAATGGAAGCACGCTATCCCAAGCGCAAGCAGTAGTACCATACGGCAAATCGCACACGATGCAATCCACGCTCCCGTCTGGGATCCTTTTCATTCCTTCCAGGCAGTCTTCATTATATATCTTATTCAGTTCTATCATGCTTTGTTATTTTGTAAATCTATCAGTTAAACCACTTCACAGTTGTCTCGCCCTTATACCCCTTCTCCCACACGAACCATGCGTAAGCCGCTGCGCTGCTGCCGTACTTGTCGAAGTCGCCATTCATAGCACATTTCAGTCGCGACGAACTTACCCAAACACGAATGGGGGGGGGTAGAACGGAAGAGATCGCGTCGGGCCTTGCCTTCGAGGAAAGTCAGCTTTAGGAACATCGCCACTTTCTTTCCTTCGGGAATGATGCTCAGAGCCTTCTCCACAAACTGCTGCGCATATTTGTAGGGAGGATTGGTCACGATGTTGCCGTTCCACGCCAAGTTATCTATTGCGAGAAAGTCGGCCACCTCGCCGTAACCTCTATCCACAAGGTCGCGACTCGCCACCTCATACCCTGCTGCCTTCAGCACCTCGCTTATGTGTCCTTCGCCACACGCAGGTTCCAATATTCTACAGTCGAATTGTTCCAACCGGCAAAGCCACTCCGTAGCTTTTGGCTCCGTAGCGTAATAGTCCTCACGCTGTCGTTCTCCGTCAGCATGATTACTCGCTCCTAATGTCTTGAACACGGCAGCCGAGCCGCCCACCCAGTCCTTAGCCATTGTGGACCTCCTTTCCGCATTTAATTGAATAGTTCATGTCTTTTACATTTTAAATTGTCTTTTCAAGAAAGGATTGCTCTTTATGAGTTCTATCATTTCCTCCTCTGAGTGTAAACCCTCCCAAAATACTTCAGTATGTGAATATCCTCTTTCATCGTCGATAGAGAACGGCACGGCATAGTTGGTATATACAACGCCGTGATGTTTTATCAAGTGGCGACCTGGATTCTTGTAGATATTATCGATCCACGTCTCGTTGTCACATTCAGTCCATATTTTGTATTCTTCGTGGGTAAGGCCTTTGTCGATACCAATAGGATAGTGACCTGCCCTGCCGTTACCTTCTGTCCCGAAATAGATAATCTTTGCCATATCGTGATTGTTTTATATTGTTTTAAAATTCGCCAAAATCCAGTTTCATCTGTTGAAATTTCTCGGCATACCATTGTCTGTATGATTTGCCAGAAATCCACCAGTCGTAGATGTTCTCCGCTATTTCGTTTTGTTGCTCCTCTGTCAAGCGGTCAGAAGAGGAGCTGCCCGAAAACCCGCTGCGGCGAGTCTCCAAATTCCGATGTTCCTTCGGACAGGTTTCCCAGTTACGGTCTGTCCGCACCCACTGTTTGCAGATGCGGAATGTTGGCATTGCCGCTCCTCGTATTCTTGATTTCCCCCCAGTCGGATTGTTTGTAGAATCGAGCTGTATCCAATGTTCCGGGTCGGGATGCTTGATGTAGCCGCCTGCGTCCTGAGCAATTCTCTGACGTTTCTGAGAGGCATCCAGTCCTTGTGGATATTCCTTCAGATATATTCTTTTTTGAATACCCCCCCGTTTCGGATGGCCTTAATCGCCTTAATCCAGTTACTCTTTACATGTGGATAGCGTTCGTTTTCTATCATCTTTTGCTTATGCGAACTCATTGGACAGCCGATGCAACCTATGCGGTGCCAGCCTTCGTCGTAGAGCGAGCAATGCGGAACTTTCACAACATCATTAAGAAATTCCCATACGTCTTGCTCGGTCCAATAGATAATGGGCGAAATCAGTAGACTCTCTTTGCCGTGGATGCAGCCTAACGTCTGTTCCTCGTCGGCATTGGTGATGTTCACTCCGTCCTCTTTTGACTTTCGCCTTATGCGTTTAGCCTTCTGCTCTTGTCTATACTCTTCAAGACCATCGAGGTCGCCGCTAAACTTTCGATTGTTTATCTCCACCTCGTTGCGCTTTGCCCGGGACGAGCTCTCTGCCTTACGTATGCCGATAAGCGTAACCTTGCCAGCACCTGCCGTTTCCTTGTATTCGGCGCAACACCAACGCACACGCATCGTCGGCAATATCTGTCTTTCTACGGCACTTTGAAAGATGGATTTACCAGGCTTGTTTAGTTCCACCTCGGGATAGTTTTTCTTAACGAAACGTATCACTTCGGGCGGGTCAACGCTCGTAAGATTCATGTGACCTTGAAACCTCACCCCCGCTAACTGTGCGATATGGTAGAGAGCCTGAGAATCTTTGCCGCCGCTAAACGCCAAAAAATAACCTTGCTCGGCATCATAGTTGAGAGCAATCTTCTCCGCCTTTTGCAACAATTCCACCGAGTGAAGCATTTTCTTTCGCAATCGTGCCGAAGCACGGTTTAAGGCTTCGGCAAGCGTAATTTTTATATTCATTTATTTATAAATTTGTATTATTATATTTTTACTATCAAAGTCGGCATTTAGATAAATAGGAGGCAGCGTGCCATGCTAAAGAACTCACGAAAAGTCATCGTTACCCGAACGCAATCCGAGCGGACGGCGAACGCAATCCAATCGGACGGCGAACGGAGTCTGATCGGGCTTCGTCCAACACGACCTTTCGTCGTCTCCTCTATTAGTCCAATTATCATTTATATTTTGTTTCCTTCAGTATTATATTTTTGCTCAAAATCGTATCGCAGTGCATTTCCTTATCATGCGAATCTTCTTTCTCTTCCATGTATTCAAAGTAATCCGGCTCCTCCGGCTTTCCGCTACTGAGCAGTTCTTCATCCTCGATTTCCTGTAGGTCCTTGGTGGTAAGACCATACTTGCGCGCCATGCGCAGCTTCTCTTCCTCGGTGTAGTTCACGCGGTCGCGCTTGACGATGCTCACGTCCTGCGTGATGGCAATACGACTCATGTCCGGCATCTCGTCCGTAGCGTCCTTCTCCTCCTGAAAGTTGCCATACACATTAGCCAAGGCTTGCATACCTTTGTCTACTGCACGATCGTTATTCTGCTGCTTACCCGTGCGTATCAGCCATTCGGCACTGCTCAGATACATAGCCTTGTGTCGTGGACTCTCGTCGGTCTGGAAGAAACGTATCAGGTGGTTGCATACCAGCACGTCGTTGTTGAGCTCCGTGACGGTACGCGGGCAGATATTGCCCTCGTCGTCGAGAGTAATCTTCAGCGCAAGCACATACTCCTGCGCCTCCTTATTGCTCTGCGCTGCCTGGTTGAAGAACATCTCATAGTCACGTCGGGCGATATTGCGGCACACCGTCCGAGGGTCGATGTCCTTGTTTTGCACCCATCGCTTGTAAAACTCCGAGCATATCTGCATACGGTAGCGTTGCTCCAGCTTTGGGAACGCCGTTTCTATACTTGTGCCGTAACTCAACCATTTGTCAATGCGGGCGAGCGTGTTTTGTGTAAGTCCTGACATATCATTATTGGTTTTGTGTGTTTCTTGCCTTAAAGTTACAATATTGCCTATCCCCCATATGGACATACTTAATCTCCCCGCACCCCACAATGTCCGTTATGTGTAGTAACTAATCAGTAAATTTGTTGTATAAAATTCAGGACAACAACACAAAAACACAACACAAAACATGAACAATCCATTCTACGTTTCGCGAGTCATTGCCGCAGTGCTCGGCTTGCTGTGGGTTCACATCGAACCCTCGATCAATTTTATCACCGTGTGCTTCTTCGCCCTAATCATCGACTGCTATACGGCATGGCGGTGCAACCGTCGCATCTACCAAAGATACCGCGAAGAGATAAAGCGCAACCCGAAGTGCAAGATGGACGGCAAGCTGCGCTCCAAGAAGATGGCTAAGATGGTATGGGCCTTCTCCGTGCTCATCATGTGCATCTGCCTCGCCTCATATCTCGACCGTAACATTCTTGGCTATATGAACACCCACCTCGCCAACCAGCTCACCGCCATGTACTGCCTCGTTCAGTTCGTCAGCATACTTGAAAACGAGAGCACCTGCAACGGAGCAGCTTGGGCAAGAGTGTTGCAAAAGATTGTGGCAGACAAGACCGAGCGACACTTCAACGTGAAACTGAAAGAACTGATGAAGGACAAGGAAGCGGAGGAAGCAGCGAAAGAATAACAAACAAAACTAAGCAGCATTATGACAATAAGCAATATCCTTGAGCATTGGGCTTCCATCTACAAGCCCCTATCTCACAAACCCGAAAGCGAACGCCTCGAAGACCAGAGTTTCTTCCGCATCCGCTACATCGACCTTGAGAACATTTTCTCCCGGAATGCCAACATTGTTCATTCACCGTGTATGCTATACAGCGTACTGATCACCGGCGAACTCGTTGATGCAAAGAAGGCCTCTGTCTCTCACCAGGTGTGGTTTCTCGCCAAGGTAAAGGACACGCCGCAGACCCTTGGCCGTTACGACGGCAACAAGATAGAGCGCACGGCAAACGACCTCGCCGACTACTGCAAGGATCTCATAGCATGGCTTATCGAGGTGAAGCGCACAGGCCGCTGCCCTGTCACAAAGCGCAGTTTTGCCGATGATGCCGTGGTGATGGCAGAGCTGCAAAGCATAGACACCAGCTCCATCTCCTTCGGTTTGGTGGGCGACATCTATGCCGGACAATGGCTCGTTGTGGGCATGGACTGGAAGAGTCTGCAACCGCTATACAATTTCGCGTGTGGCAGCAATGGCAAGTATATCGTGCCGAAAGATGAAAACTCGGATGATAATAAAAAGTAAAACATCATGCCAAAACCCATACAAACCCCAGCCTTTGATTTCAAGGACACCGCACGATGGTATCTTGGCGACGTATTGCGTCAGCTCAAGATAAACACCGAGACGCAGTGCATTTTCCCGAAGGAGATTTATAGCGGCTTTCGGGCAATAAACGATGCCCGTGCGGCACGCGGACAATGGCACGCCGAAGGAGTGGGCGTAAACTCTTTCCAAGGCAGGATTGTAAACGACACTCCCGAAGGCTGGACTTACGAGTTTACCTACAACGACTATATGCGCTTCGTTGATATGGGTGTAGGTCTTGGCACCAAGTATAATGACGTGGATAGCGCACGAAAGGCAAACTACTCTCGCCGCTATGTCCGTTCCTGGAAACGCTATGGTGCAGGTCGGTCACAGCGTCCTGCCATTATGATGGAGCTTCGACACCTGCAATCGCGTATGCAAAACTATCTTGTTGACTTCTACGGATTCCAAGGTGAAGCGCAGATGATTAAGGCTTTTGAGGATTCGGATATTCATATCACACTCTAATAACACAAAACGACAATAACAATGGCAACACAAAGATTAGCAAAAGTAGTAATCACAGCTAATGCCTCTACAGCCAAGAAGGTATTGGAAGAGATTGACGCTCTTGTGCAGAAATATACTGCTGACATTCAGAAGATGACTGCCGCAGGTCAGGCTAATACGGCTGAGTGTAAGCAAGCAGAACGCACGCTAAAGGCTCTCTCGCAAGTGCAGCGCGACAATATCGAGGACACGAAACGATTGGGTGAGGTGGTGCAAGACCTCACCAATACTAAGCTCCGCGACCTTCGCCGTGCGCTTGGTTCGGGTAAGGCGGCTCTCGCTAAACTTACAGGCTCGGATGCAGACTTGAAGAGAGCAGAACAGATACGAAGCGAGATGAAGCAGGTGGGCGATGAGATACGCCTTATAGAAGGTCAGTATGTCAAGATCCCCGATGGATTAAAGAATATAAAGAACCAGTCAGACCAATGGCTCGACAAGGCCATCAAGCAACAACGCGACCTCGTAGGCTCATTGGAAAAATCGGATGCGTCGTATCAGCAGAATCTCGCCACATTGAAGCAGCTGGAAGCCGAGGAGGATAGACGCAAGGGCAAGATGAGCGTGTTGGAGGCACGTCAGACTGTAAGCAATGGTAATGCTTCGGCATCTGATTTGCGTCGAGCCAAGGCTACACTTACCGAGAAGCGCGACAATACGCCTACTAAGTACTACGATGAAATTGGAGACTATAACCGCGAACTTCAGGAGATAGAGAAGCGACTGGAGGCTGTGTCGGGCAAGACTCAGAAAGCATCAATGAGTTGGAAGCAGATGAAGCAGGTATTGGCTGAACCCAACAAGGCTTCGGGCGAAGATATAAAGCGTACAATGGAAGTGATACAGCAGAAGATACAGCAGCTTCCTGCTGGCAGCAAGTATGTAGCCGACCTTCGTCGCCAATACTCCATGCTCGAACAGACTCTCAAGGGTACACGTATGTCGCAGAGTGCCCTCAACGACATTCTCACTCGTAGCAAGCAGGGTAAGGCTTCCCTCGACGAACTGCGCCGTGCTTACAAGCAACTCGAAGAGGAACTAAACCAAATCAACACCAAGAGCAAGGAGTTTGCCGATAAGCAGAAGTCGATGAAGGAGCTGAAGAAGAACATCGACGAGGTGACGGGCGCAGTCAACAAGCAGAGTGGGGCATGGCATGCAGCACTGAAGAACCTCACGGCATACGTTGGATTGTTTGCAGCGTTCAACAAGGCGAAAGAACTTGTGACGGGTGCCATTAAGAAGAATTTGGAGTATTCAGGTTCGTTGACCGACATCCGTAAGGTCAGCGGTCTGACTATGGAGGAAGTAAAAAAACTCTCTACTGAGTTGGCCAAAATAGACACCAGAACATCCGTTGATGGACTGGCACAGCTCGCGTACCAGGGTGCGAAGCTCGGTATGGGCAAGTATGGTGTTGAAGGTATGGCCCAGTTCGTAAGAGCCGCGGATCAAATCAATGTAGCCATTGGTGAGGAGATGGGCGAGGAAGCTCTTCCGGCACTCTCTAAGATGGTGGAAGTTATGGGACTTATTCCGAAAATGGGTATCGAGAAGGCTATGGAGGCTACAGGCTCTGCCATGTTTAAGTTGTCTTCTACGAGCACATCTACTTCCAACGACATTGTGGAATTTTCTAAGCGACTGACGGGTGTTGCTCGTACCGCGGGTATCACAACCGACCAGTTGCTCGCCCTCGGTTCGGCAAGTTCTTCGATGATGCTTATGCCGGAGGTGGCTTCTACGGCTATGGGTAAGTTTATCGTAGCTTTGCAGAAAAACCACAACCTTATTGCAAAGGAACTCGGCATACCCGACGAGACCATTAAGAACCTCTATGCGTCGGGTCACGCTATGGATGCTATCGTGCTTGTACTTGAGAAGATGCGCGACAAGGGTAATATGAATGCCTTGGGCGGAATTTTTAAGGACCTCGGCTCTGACGGTCAGCGACTCGTTACCGCTATGGTTACGATGTCGAAGAACGTGGATATGCTCAAGGATCATCTCTACGAGTCGGAAGAGGCATTCCGTGAAGCCACAGCCGTAGGTAAAGAATACTCGATGCAGCAGCAGAGTGCCATCGGTATTCTCGAAAGAGCTAACAACCTTTGGGAAAAGGCGTTTGTCAATCCTGACGGTGTAGACGCTGTAAAGGGTATGGCGGAATGGTGGTATGAGATGTCGGCAACGATGACAAGCAGTCCGTTACTGAAAGGCACATTGCTTGTTTCTCTTCAGATGGTTCTTATAGCATTGAAAGCCGTAGCGTCCCTTTTGCCGGTAATCATTGGCTATATAGCTTCACAGGGTCTTTATTCTGGTTTGACCCTTCTGTGGCAATACTTGACAGCACTGGGCGTAGCGGCAAAGAGTATGTTTCAATATGCAAGAGCTCTCTTCACGGCCAATGCAGCGCAAAGCACGTTGAACAAGACTATGAAGCTAAACCCCTGGATAGCTCTCGCGAGTGTCATTGTCGGCGTGGCAGGAGCTATATATGGATATACACAACGTGCAAAGGAAGCGGCTGAAGCAGCGAAGGAAGCCGAGAGGCAGGCAAACGCATGGCGATCTACCCTTGGTCAGGCTGCTGTGGAAACAGCAAATCTTAACAAAAAGCTCGAAAACTATAAGCGAATGATGAGCGAGTCGAACCTTTCGCAAAAGGAACGTCAAGGTCTCATATCGCGGTTCAACAAGGATTTCCGCTCGTATATCTCAAACCTCGGCATTGAGATTAAGAGCGTAAAGGATTTGCGCGACCATTATGCAGAGTTAGCGCAAGAGGCTCAGAGGGCTACTTATTATCGTATGATGGAGAAAGCGAAGCAACAAGCTCTGCCAAAACTCGATGCGGATAGAGATTCGGCCGCCAACGCTTTGCTGGCTCAGGTTCAAAAATTGGGCATTGACAAACTTGGGGTTTCTTTCTCTGATATAGACCGATGGGTTAGCAAGGATGCGAACGGTAACGCTCTCTTTTGGAACTTGGTTAAGAAGATGCCTAAGAACAAGTCGGGCTTGAGAGACGGCTTTAATTGGAAACTTGGTAAGGACGGTTTTATTTATCGAGATACCTATGACGGAGGGAAGGCGGGTATTAATTCTGATGATAGTCAGATGCAGTACAAACTCCGAGATTTGTTGTCTGCTTCTCGTTGGTACGCTAATGCTACGGGTAGAAGAAGGAAGAAAGAAAAGGATATTGAAGACAATTACCATAAGTGGTTTCCTGAAGGCTATACTCCTTATCCCGAGGAGGATCCCGGTACTCTCGAAAACAACGCTCCCGATAAGGACGCTATTGCACAGGAAAAACGAGACAAGCGCGACCGTGAGCGTGCTTGGCGTGAGAAGTTGAAGCAGAAGCAGGATCAGGCGAAGGCTATCATGGATGACGTGGACAACTACTACGACCGTCAGATTAACGCTAAGTTGGCTCAAGCCATATCTCTTAATATGGACAAGACCGAGCAGGAGCAGTTCGTTTTTCCTTTGAGGCAAAACAAAGAAATAGCTCGTTCGCAGGTGCGTCTTGCTGTTGCAGGTAAACCGAATAAGTGGGAGGATGCGAAGAAGATGATGACTGCTGATATGGTGGAGCAAGCAGATGAGACGGGTGTAAATCTTTCGGAAAATTTGCTTGACGGTATATTGAAAAACAATATCGGTAATCTACGCAAACTCATGGAGCAGTTTGGTAAAAATCTCGGTTTGTCTATGACCTCCATCACGGCAGAGATTTTTGCAAAAGCCACTCGTAGCGAGCAGGAAATTCTGAAAATGAAGCTCAAGCAGATGGAGGCTCGCCGTAAGATTGCTATGGAGCATGACTATACGGGCATTGTTCAGCAGAACTCGTATGACAGCTTTAACGAAATGGGTTTTGCAGCCCCTACGAAGGAAGAGACTACTGTCACAAAAAAAATGGTTGACGGAAAGGAGATTCTTGATACGTCTGCTTTTGATAAGCGCAGAAAAGCTATCAAGGATATGTACGAGACAGCTCGCAAGGAACTCTCCCAGCTATATACCATTGATGTATCAACAACGGATGGTAAGGGAATGCTGATGAAGATGCTCTTTGGCGATGATCCTGACGGTATGGCTGCTCGAATAAAAGCGTCATTGGGCGAAAGCGAGGAAAGCTGGAAGGCTTTTTACTTGAATCTTATCCAGTATTCGGATAATTACGCGGAAGCCGAAAAGAAAAAGTACGACTCGACAAAGAAAATATTAGATTTCTGGTGGTCTTCCAATAAGCGCAATCTTGCCCAGCAGGACAAATTGCGCAAGATACAGAATGAGGGCAACCTTTTCGGCAAGCGAACAAACCTCCTTTCTAATCTCGGTCTCGCCAATCTTACAGCCGACCCTGAAATAGAGCTGATGAAGGCGCGTATGCAAGCTGCTGAAGATTATTACGCCTTTGTGGAACGTAACACGAAGAACAAGCAGCTTGTCGACGAAGCCGAACGTGCTCGCCAGGAGGCGGAACTTGCTTATGCCAATCAGATGGCAACAGCCATGAAGTCGCGTCTCTCGCAGATGAAGGAACTTGTGCAACCCATTGAAGACTTCGGCGCAGCCGTGGGACAGGCTCTTGCCGAAATGCGCTACGATGCAGAGAGTGCAAACGACGCTATCAGGTCTGCCCTCAAATCCATGCTTGAATCCTGGGCGAAGATGGCACTCAACGACGTAAACACACAAATGTGGAAAGCCATCAACGATGCCGGCGCGAAACGAGGCAGAAAGAACGCACAGCCCGATATTGATGCGGCGCGTGCTAATGCCAAAGCTAATGCGGTAACGATGAATACGTCGGATATTGGCACAGCGGGCAATCCTGCTCATGTAATAGTGGACAATGAAACAAAGCCCTCGGATTCTATTGCAGATAAAAAGACAGATGTCGTTGTGCACTCGGAACCTGGTGGACCTGATGCGCTTCCCACGGTTGCTCACAAGGATTTGCCTGCACCGACTTCTCCTGTTTTGGTACCAAACAATACCGAAAGGCATGGGGCAGGAGGGCTTTTTAAGAGTGTCGCCCCCGATACTTTGCCTTCTTACCCGTCGAAAGACAAAGTTAGCGCAGAACTCCCCGTAACAATAAAAGATGATAATGTTGTTGACTCTCGTTCTAATTCTCAGGAAAAGTCGGATTTGCAGCACGAATCTCTTTCGCGCGTAGAAGAAAAGAGAAGGGGTAATTTCCCATCTGATTTTCATCCCGATCTATACCCTGAGATTACAGGCAATTCAAAGAAAGAAAGTCCTGTATCTTCGGTTGATACAAAAAAATACGAACCGCAGGCAAACGCAGCACTAAAGCGTGCGCATAATAACAATAACCTTCAAAATGAAGAACGTCGGGAGGGCGTTGTTGGTTTAGGCGATATACAAGAAAATGTTCGAGGTCTTTTAGAGGTTGCTAAGGATTTACAAAGCAAGGTCTCGGATAGAACAGATAGCAATGTTGGTAGTCCGGCGGAACAAACAGAGGAATCGGATTCTTCTGCAAATTCCACGTCGTATTTCGATCCTGCTCATCGCACACAAAAAGCCTTGCCCGCAGATGCTCAGGAATCTCAAGGCAAAGTTCGCAAATCGCCTTCAAATCAAAAACAAGGTTCTCCAGCGTTAAAGGGCGTAGCAGAACAGGCAGGAGGTTCTTTTGCTGATGCCATTACAGGACAATCTTCCTTTGCTGAAGCAGGCGCAGGAATTGTAATGGGCGGAGTAAATGCTGCGCTTAATGCAGATCTCGGTGACAGTAGGAAGAAAAAGAAAGAGGAAAAGCAGCGCAAAAAACAGCTTCGAGAAGAGAAGAAGCACCAAAAAGCTCTCTCTAAAGAGGTTAAGCAGGGCACAAAGGAGCGCGAGAAGACTACCGACAAGGGCGTGAAGAATATGACCGTTACAACGGAGCAAGGAAATAAAGAGCAGAGTAAAGGCACAGAGGTTGCACAGCAGACTATGTTTGGTGCAACAGATGCTGCTCTTAACGCTACTCTCGTCGCAAAACAAAAAAACAATGATGCAACTTTGCAGTCGGATGCAGTGCGCACTCAGGGCGAGGTGACATTCTCTATCGCTGGAGCAATGGCAAAGTGCTTTGAGTTCTTAGGTCCGATCGCTGGTCCTATTGCAGCTGCCGTAGTTATGTCTACTCTTATGGGACTTCTTCAGTGGGCTTTAAGTTCAGCTCTTGGTGGAGGAAAGAAGAAAAACTCAACCAAGGGTCCTAATACTAAGGTCGTATCTGGTATGCTTACCTACGACTCCGGCAACGTGCAAGACCTTCGTCCGTTTGTCGGCAACGATGGTAGTCTCTATTGGGCAACCGAGGACGACAAACCACACAACGGTGTGTCGCTCCTCACTCAGCCTACCGCTACCACCATTAATGGCCGTCCGTCGTTGGTAGCCGAGAATGGTCCCGAGTTGGTAATCGGACGTGAGACCACACAAGCAATGATGATGAATAATCCGCAACTGCTGAAGGCTCTCGTCAATTACGACCGCAACTATTCCGGTCGTCGTGCCTACGACACTGGCAATATAGCCGAGACAAGCCCAACAATCGCCGCAGGAACTTCCGTAGCCGACGAAATGGTGTCTTACCAAGCAAACACCAACGTCGCCCTTCTACAAGCCGTAAACACGCTCCTGCAACGCTTAGAACAACCTATCGAGGCAAAGATTGATATGTACGGCCGTGGCAAGCTCTATGACAGCATGACAAAGGCCAATCAGTTTATGAAGAACAAATAGCCTTCCGTAAGCTGCCTTTGCAGCAATCCGCAAGCAGCAAAAGCATTTTTCTTGCGCTATTTTTCGCAATCGGCAAAGCATTTATTAGGTCGTCACGCCGTTAGGCGAGGCGACCTTTTCTTTTGCGTTTCACTCGCATTTCTTCCGTTTTTCTCGCTTATTCAAGAATAAACTTCCGCCCCAAGAGTCAAAGTCTTCAAACTCTTGTAATTCCTTAATAATCATGGATATTACATATAATCTAATCATCAAAAGTCCGTAAATCTACTAAAAAACACTACTACTATATATAAATTTCGCCAATTTTCTTTCTTTCCCCATTTTCAAAACTCCCCAACCCTAACAATATAGTTAGTAGCATTAACGCCTATGGCGTAAATAATTGACATTTAATAAGTTGTAGAATATAGGGAAAGGCAAAGCGATGCCGAAAAACGCTATAAAATGCCTTATTTCTACTATTCTTTATATTTTTTTTGTTCTTTGTGCTCGTATAGATATATAAAAAATCACCCCATTTTTAAACTTTTAATTGATAAGTAGTGGAAAATCAGAAAGTTAAATCACTTTTTGAAAAATTCATTGGGCGGTCACGAAGTGGATTTTGGGTGGACAGCAGAAGCGTTTTTTAAAATTACGAACTTTTCGTTTTTTGACATTTTTTGAAAAAATGGACTCGAAAACAAAAACTGGACTTTTGAAGAATTAAAGTTCAAACATAGCTAACGTGGGAAAAACGTAGCTAAAATATTGTTTATATCAATTTTAATTATTAAATTTGCAACCGATATGATAACCCAGTTATTTCTACTTATAAAATATGTTTGACGAGATATGCTCTATATATTCTGATGCGCTCGACAATGTAGGTCGGTATGTAGACCGTGAAACTGGTGAGTGCATTCAGCAAATGACCATCCGCGAGTTCTGCCTTACGGATCGTTGGAAACCCTATGTGCAGCACCTCCGCGCTATGCGCAAAGAGTATGGCAGTAAGGCGAAGAAGATGCAGGAGTACATCGACACAAAGAAGCAGTTGCCTGGAGCTACACTTAGCGGGCTGTTTGCTCTCTACGAAGATGATAGTCTTACCCATCCAGGGCAGCGCGTCATGGTTAGTCGACGTGAAAGCCATCTCAAGCAACATACTGGTTGGCTCGCCATCGACATTGACTTGGCGGACAACTGCGGTTTGAGCAATTTTGAAAACATCCTCATGGTATTGCGTCATCGCCCAGAAGTGGGACTGCTTATGCGTTCATGTTCGGGTAGCGGTTATTTCGGCTTAGTACGTTTGGCATACCCTGACCGCCATAAGCAGCAGTTTAGAGCATTACTGCAGGAGTATGCTGCCATTGGCATCAGTCTTGACAAAGCATGTAGCAACATCGGCCGCGTGCGTTTCGCCTCATGGGATGATCCTAAGCATATATATATAAATGAATGCGTGGTGCCATACAAGGGCGTTGATGATTTGGTTGCCATATCACCATTGCCGAAGCGAGTGTTTGACAATCAAAAGCAAAATGGAGATTCTTCTTTAGACCGCCAGCCAAGACAATCTGGCGGATGGATGAATGATACCCCCGATATTGTGCTGCGCAAGGCACGCGTGCTTGTCCGTAAAATAGAGGAGAGAGGAGTGAATATCTGTGGAGGGCATGGCGACTATATTGTCTGGCTCAAATGCGGAATGTCGCTTTACTGCATTGATTCTATTGAAGGCTACGACATGTGGAAACGCGTGTCTCGATTTCGCCCGCTTGATGTAAACCACGGACACCGAGAATCGGATTTTGTTTCGCCTTGGCGCTCGTTTGGAAGTTATAAAGGAGATAATCCTGTAACCGCGAACTCGTTCTTCAAACTTTGCAAAGTTAATAATGTAACACTTTCGCGGGAAGATATGCGAGAGATTTATGGATAATTCTCTTTGCTGCGTATTCGTGAAATATTCTATTTTGTAATGTAAAATCTAAATAAAATGAAAAAGTTCTATTATGATTAAAGAATTTAAAACTCGTACAGGAGCGATTTTTAGTGATACTAAGAATTGTCTTGAGTATTTGTATGTTGGCGACTATGGCAAGGAAGCCAACATCAAGGCAGACTTTCTTGGCTTGACCAAGGAGATTAATGGTGTAACCCACAAGAAGGTTGACCTTGAGGATAAGATGGTCGTTACTATTTCTACTCAAAAAAGGATGCCCAATGAAATGTAAGTTCTGCGATTGTCCTAAAGTTGGTTTCCACGGCAATGCCAATGTTAGTGACCTACGAGCAGAAGTAATGTCGGCTATCGTTCAGGGTGTCAGCATACAAAGCGCTTCAACCTCCACCTGGCTCGTATGGGTGAACCGTCTTTCAATTGGGATAACATCAAGATCTATTTGCTTTGTTATCTTAAGGATGATGTTAGTGTGTTCATGGATGCAGATGTTATTCATCCTGTATTTACGACCATGCTTCCGCGTACTTTGGGACGTAATACGCTTAAACGTATTCTCGGCGAGTTTTGTCAAGTTAAGAATTGCGAGTTTAGAGGTGAAGCCGGATTGCAGTTGTCTATAAACTCTACAGATGAAGAGCAACGTAATGATTTGTTCCGCGGGCTATCTGTCAAAGCAGGTTGGGATGTGATTGTTTTTGTTCCTTCAGTGGAAGAAGACGAGGACAGAATAACTTGTGGCAACGCCATTTTGAGTGAACATTAAGAGCAATAATATGAAACTGATAACAATTACTGGTTCGAGTGGTGCTGAAAAGGACACTGTGGCTCGGATGCTGTCCGACTTGGGTGGATATAAAGTGTTGTGTTCTTATACCACACGTCCGAAGCGTGAAGGCGAGATTGATGGTGTGGAACATCATTTTGTGGAAAAATGCGACGTGCAGCACGACAAGATGTTAGCATACACCCAGTATGGTGGCTATGAGTATTGGACCACCATCGACCAGGTGACAGACAAGGCTGTTTACGTTATTGACGAGGACGGTCTGAGAGCCTTGTGTGAGAAATTCCCCAGCATCGAGCTGTTCAAGGTTTGCGTGTCGGCATGGGAAGCAACCCGACTGCGCAGAGGGGTGTCGCAGGAACGTATGGATCGCGACAGACAGCGCAATCTTCTGCCCTTGCCATTCTACGATGCAGTAATCTTCAACAACGGCTCTCTCCAAAGTCTGTTCGACAAGGTGCAGCGACGAGTATTGTGTAAGCTTCAAAAATAATAAACTAAAATTTATCCATAATGAAATTCATCGAACCACAAGTGGAATGGTGGCGACAGACATCTCTTCCACGACATATAGCAAGAGTGGGCAGAATATGCTACAAGGCTAAGGGCAAGCAGCCCGAAGAAGGAATAACCGAAGAGAAAGTGGAAGCGTTCATTCAGAAGCGCGACGAAGAACGCTGCAAGGGATTCTGGGAAAGCGGCCACCGCTCGATGTATCGCCACGGCACAATATACTTTTTCATGCCCAACGAAAAGGGCCTTCCTAACTACATTTGGGCGTATCTGAACGCTTCTCCCTACATCGACTATGCCACAAAGAACCATAAGGTATGGATCAGCACTAATATGCAGTTCATGCTTGAGAACAAGAACCTGATGGACGCGCTTAGTCCGTATTGTATCAGCGAAGAAAAGTTTATTGAGAAGGCTCAGAAGTACGAGTGTGAGGAAGCATTCTCCATTATCCGAATGACGCTGGTAGTGACTACACAGATAAGCACATCGCGCGAGCTCAACCGCACATCGCCCAACAGCATAGCCGAGCAGAGCACACGCTATTGCAATCTGGAGAAGAAGGGTGGCGTACAGATAGCACGTCCGCATTGGTATTTTTATGGCACTCGTTGGCAGCGTATGGTGTATCGTTTTGTATGCCGAGTATGCGAGTGGGGCTACAACCGACTTCTGAAGTCTGGATTGAAGCCGGAGGATGCACGAGGTGTTCTGCCTCTTGATACCTATACTGTTGTGGCATATACATACACGATTGCCGACTGGAAGCATATTCTTGACCTTCGTTATCATGGCAAGACCGGCACACCGCATCCTAATGCAAAGATTATTGGCGAGAAAATACGCTTCATCATCATTGTGCGTATGCGCCAGTATTGTGAGAAGTTTGACATTTAATCATCAATATAAACATATATATCATGGCAAATTTAACTTTAAACGAATATCAGGACAAGGCAATGAGTACTTGTATGCCTGAGAGCGACAATCTCTTCTATATGCTTGCCAATCTCGTAGGTGAGGTTGGCGAGTTTGCAAGCAAAGTCGGCAAGCACATGCGTAAGGGCAAGCTGCATATAACCACAACACAACGTGATGAGGAAGACAAAATCCTGCATACGCAGGTGTGGAACATATCTGACGAGGAACGTCGTCTTATGCTTTCTGAAATCGGTGACATTCTCTGGCAGACAGCAGGACTGGCAAAAGTGATGGGCGTTACGCTCGAAGAAGTGGCTGAAGAAAATCTCGCAAAACTTGCCTCTCGCAAGCAGCGAAATGTAATTTCCGGCGAATGAGATATGCGTTAGTTTTTGTTTGATAATCGACCTTATGATAAATAGCATAAATTATGGCTAAATCAAATCCTATCAAAGCGAGAGAAGAACTTGTTAGCAACCAGCCCACTATTTACTCTTTCCATTTCAAGGATGTGCCCACAAGCAAGTATGCCGAGACCCTCGATGTGCTCTTTCACAATCCCGACTATAATGACGCTGTAGAGAAGCGCAACCGACTCGTAAAGTCGGCTGAACGTTTGCGTCCAGGTTCGAGCGAAATGGTGAACCTTGTGCGCACCATTCAGCAGCATGATCGCAAATTGGCAGACATCATGTATGCTTCCATCGTGCAGACAAACCTACATTCAGAGGTTAGCTATGATTTTCTTTCGTTCGGTACTTTGCTGAAGTATTATGTTGACTACAACAAGGACGGTATGCGTGAGCGTGTTGACCGCATGGCAGCCAATCTTGATAAGGTAACGTTCCTCGCCGATATGCTTGAGAGTGTTGTTACCGATGTTAAAGCCGATATGCGCGAAATATTCAACGATGGTATAGAGTTCAATCAGTTTGATGCTGTACTGAAGGTGCTTACTCAACTACGCGGATTCTTTAAGTCTGCCCGACGTGGTGATGCCGATTCGCCCGAAGCGCAGCTCTACTTCGACTACTCTGACTCTATCAATGATTATCTTGAGAAGCGGCTGAAGACCTATACCGACAAGTATCGCAAACTGCATCCGGTTGCGCAAGTTTACACTGAAGCCGACCTTGTAGAAGGTCTTAACCAGTTCTTTGGTCGTAACGACAAGTTCGACATGAGCGTTATCGCTCATACCGAGTCTGGAGGCTGCTATATTGACTTTGCACAGCTCTGCCTCCGTCTTAGTCGTAACGACATTGAGAAGATAGAAAAAGTGACCGGCAAGATGCAGTCTAACAACATAACCGATGGTGCATTGCGCTACAGCTTCAATGCCACTGATTTAATTATGGGCCAATATAAACGGCCCAAACTAAAATAATAACCGTTATGTCTAACATTTACCTTCGCCTACCTACCAGTCGTTGCCAGTTCTTCCGTAATCGTGACCCCAAGCATGTGCTTGCCAAGGATGAGCCGTTGGTGTTTAGTGTCTATACGCATGAGCATTTTATCCTCCGTCATTATATTACGAACACAACGGAACAATCTCGTTCGCTTGATCCTCAATGTTTTTCGCACCAGCAATGGCGTAACATGATGGCAGGGCGGCATCCCAATGGTGGAACTTCAATATTGCTTCGTGATAATCAAAACTATCTTTCTTTTGACGAAGTGCAACGTATTTTTGGCTATCGTGATTACAATAAAAGTGAAGATATGGACTATATCTGTATTCGTTTGCCCTACGAAGTAGAGGTTGTTGATGTCGTAAAGCAAGTTACATCGACGTGGAATCTCACTAAGGAAGGTGTGTGGCAACTCAAAGCTGCGCTTAACAATGAATTTAAGCGCAGCCTTATAGAGTGGGCCATGTCTACTTTTGACTATTGCATCTCCAACAATCGTATTATCTGTCGTAAGCACGTAGCTATGCTTGAACGCTTCCTAATGCGTTACGGTATTGACCCTACCGAGCAAGAGAAAAACAATATGAGGCGCGTCATTGATCGTTGGTTTGCTACGGAGCACAAGAATTTCAAGGCTTATTCTTGTGCTGATATGCAGTTCATAGACGAGAGTGAGCGCACAGTCTCGTTCGAGAGAATAGAATGGGAATAACGTTTCTATGTGAACAACTGTTAAATGATTTTATAAATTAAGTTAAAAAATGACCCTTTTTAAAAAGTAAATGGAATTGTCAAATAAATGCAAAGAATTGTTCCTTGATGGCATTACCGATGTAATGTTTTACCCAAGGGAAGAGTGTGTTATACCGATACCCTTCAGTATGGCACAAGTGTTATATATTAATAATTGTAGTTTCCCTGCCGAGCCAACTTTACGCTTGGCTACGAGTGGCGAAAACTACGTTATTGTAGAGAATCTTAAAGTGAAGATGACGTCCGCCAAACAGGGCAATGGCACTATATATACATATAATATTAGTGCAAATGTGGCAAATGGAGGCGAAAATGTGGCTGAAGCGTACCGAAATATGCGTGATAAGGAGTATTACGTGGTATTGCGCAAGATGGACGGTTCGTTGCAGTTGTGCTACACCTTGCCCCATACATTCGACATAGGTAGCACCACAGACCATAGTCAGACTGAGTTGGCGCGAACCGTCACTGCCACCACACAAGCCCTGTCGGAGCCGATACCTATCACACTTCGAGACGCATAGTATTTTAGACCATTTTTCAATGCCTTAGATTATATATTACGTCGTTGTCCGCGAGGATAGCGGCGTTTTTTTTGTCCTAAATATTACCGAAGCGGCCTTTAATTTTGCATACGGATAACACAGCGGAGTGGTAGCAGTTGGTAGCTCACTTGGTTCATACCCAAGAGGTCGAAGGTTCGAGCCCTTCCTCCGCAACATGGTCAGTCGGTAAAAAGATTGATTTTTCAGGATAACAACACAAAACACATTTTTACTAATGAAAGGATTATTTGAAATACTTACCGGAAAGAAGTGGATGGTTAGTCCCGACTTCGTGCATGGTATTCGCAAGTCGCTTGAGCACAACCTAAACACTCATGCGGCTTTCAGCAAGCCGGAGAAGAGCTGTGGATATGTCACCGCAGAGGATGCCGAGGGCAACACCTACTATCCAGAGGAATATCAGATTTCGGAGGATGGCAAGCAGGTGAGAGGCAACTGGACTTTGGACCTTCCTGATGACGACGAGCACGCACAGAACTTCCCCTTCGTTTCGGTACTTTCCGTTGACGGTCCTATCACTCGCAACGGCGGCTATTGCTCGTATGGCTCTATCGACCACCGCGACATGATGATGCGAGCTGCCGACCATCCTCTTTGTCGTGGTCACGTTTTCGTCATCAATACTCCCGGCGGTTCGGCATGGGCAAAAAACGACTATGCTCTTGCCATTGACTATGCTCACTCAAAAGGCCAGAAGGTGATTGCTTTGGTTGATGGTTTGTGTGCCTCGGCAGGAATGTATCTCGCTTCTCTTTGCGATGAGCGCTATTACATGAACCCCAAAGATCAGGTCGGTTGTATCGGCGTAATGGCAGCGTTCTACACTTTGCCCGATGGAGCGAAAGACGAGTACACCGACGAGACCTACCATGAGCTTTATGACCCCGAGTCATTTGACAAGAACAAGGCTTATCGCGACATTGCCAATAAGGATGATGACAAGGAGCTTATCAAAGAACTTGCCGATCTTGGCGTTGAGTTTCGCGCCGATGTCAAAAAAGCTTGCCCTAACGCAAAGGACGAACACCTGAAAGGCAAAGTGTTCAATGCAGAGGACGTGAAGGGCATTTTGATGGACGGTCAGTCGTCATTTATGGGAGTAGTGCAACACGCCTTTGAACTTTATGATGGCAGAGCCGAACTCATCAACCGTGAGCAGGCAGTTGAGCCACAGAACGAGCCGGAGATTGAGCCGGAGTCAGAGGAACCGGAAGCAACCAATACAAATACTAATATCAATATGGAGAAATATCCTCTTATTTGCAACGCTTGCGGATTGCAGGCTGGCGAGATTGCCGTTACGGAAGAGGGCGCGTATATGAACGCCTCGCTTCTTGACTCTCTCGAAGCCCACATGAAAGAAGCTGAGCAGAAGGTGACTAACGCAGAGCAGAAAGTCACCACAGCGGAGAACGCTCTCGCAGAATTGCAGGGCAAGTTTGATGAAATCTCCGCTCAAGTAAACGCAGCCAACGAAGCAAAGGAAGTCGCGGAGACCGCACTCGCCCAGGCTAACGAGGCTCACAGTACAGAACTAAGCGACCTTAACGCGCAGCACACCGATGCTCTTGCCAAAAAGGACGACGAGCTGAAAGCTCTCGCCAAGGCAAAGGACAAAGAGATTGCCCAGCTCACAGCCGACAAGACTGATGCCGAGGCAAACCTTCAGACCGCTAAGGACGCGCTTGCTACAGCTGAGCAGACCATTGCCGACAAGCAGGCTCAGATTGCCGCGCTCACCAATGAGGCTGGCGAAGAGCTAAACAGCGGCGAGGCTCCTGAGAACAATGGCGAGGGTGTGAAAACTCCGCAGCTGCGCTCGTTCGATGGCAGCAAGTACAAGACCAACGTTGAGCGAAAGGCTGCTTTCCGGCTCTTCCTGCATGGCGAGGAAGAGAAATAAAAACTCTCAACCAACACAAACAACAAAACATTAACAAAGACACAAAAACACAACAATTATGGCAAATTTACCTAAAGATTTTATCGGCCTTGCCGCGCTTCAGCACGTAGCCGAGGAGGTTGCTAAGGAAATTGTGATGGGTCCTGGCTATTCGGATGCCGAAGAGATGGACCGCCTTGGCATTGACATCATCACTGGTGTTCAGTTCAAGCGCACTTTCCACTTGTTCATTCGCAAGGGTGGCACCACACGTCGTAAGGACGTTCACCGCGAAATCAACAGCGAAGCTGGATTCTTGAAAGAGCGTACGCTTACCTCGAAGCTCTCCTGGGATAAGTTTCCCGGCAATATCGACGACTTCTGTGAAACAGTATTCGGAACAGACGCTCAGGGTCAGTTCCCTCTCTCCTCACAGGCTGTAGAGGCAATCCTTAAGGACTATGCCGACAACCTCGCTGCTAACTTGTGGTTCGGCGACATTACTCTTGACAATGGCGCCGACTCAGTTCCTGCTCGCGATCAGGCCATGGCTCTCTACGACGGTTTCCACACTTGCATTAAGCACGACATCGAGGACGGTCTTATCTCAGAGGCTAACGGCAACCTCGTTCCTTGTAAGGCTATTTCGGCTCCTGCTGACAACAACGACTCTACTCCTTATGACAACTTCATCGAGTGGCACGCTAATTGGGACGAGCGTCTGCGCAAGGTTCCAACATGGGTTTACATGAACGAGGCAACTGCCATGAACATTGCAGCAGGTTATGCTAACAAGTTCCACGGCAACTTCCGTGTAGAGTACAACCAGGGCGACAATTTCAAGCTGCCGGGTCTTTCTAAGGTTACTATCTGTCCTATCGCCAACTTCGGCGCAGGCGACCGTATGTATGCAAGCATCGACAAGAACTTTGTCTATGGTGTTGACACACTCAGCAACCAGCAGTATGTAAGTGTTCGCCTCGGCTCCGACCGAGATCACAGAGACTTATCTTTCCAGATTCAGTCAATCCAGGGAGCAGGCATACGCAACTACTTGAAATATGCTCTCTGCGTCAGCGACGGTAATCTCGTTGCTCCTGAGTATGTAGCCGGCGACTACGATAACACTATGCTCGTGATTACCCTTGCTGGTACTGACGGTCAGAAACCAGACGGTACAGTAAAGGTAAATGGCACAGGTTACACCAAGCCGCTTGAAACTGCGCCTAATCAGATTCTCTCTCTGGAGGCAGTCGATGGTACTACCTACAAGTTTGCAGGTTGGAGCAACGGCAAGACCGAGAAGAAGATTCAGCTCACCGCCACCGGCATGAACATGGGCTTGACAGCTTTCTTCAAGAAGAATGGTTAATACCTAACGGAGTTTCTTTCACTCTATATTTTTACGGGCGACGGTCGTGGCTGACCTGACGGAACATGCTTACCCGCCGCCCTTCTTTTAAACAATACATTCAACAACACAAAAACTCATAAGAATATGGCAGTAACAGCAACATGTCCTGAGATTAAGGATATTCTCGCCGCTAATGAATGCTTAGAGAACTTTGGCGGCCTTGGCATCAATGTGTATGCTTTCAACAAAGGCGACCTCAAGGCTCCTTTGAAAGCAGAAAAGAACGTTTATCCTGCTCTGACCGCCGAGTCGTTCAACGCTGGCAAGGGTCTCTACAAATTTGAATGCAAAGAAAGTAGTCAGGGACACACTTTCGAGAACCTTGGCCGCAGAAAAGGTTTCAAGCAACAGCTTGACTATGTGCTTGAGAGCGTAAACGCAGAGTCTGCTGAAGTGGCTCGCGCCCTGAACAACCTCGACCTTGGTTATATTATCCAGGATGGCGAGAAGAGTATTATCGTGTACGACTCTCAGCACAAGTTCGAGTATGCTTCGGGTGGCATCAAGGGCGACACGGGCAAGAAGGCCGAGGATGATCGTCAGGTAGAACTGAGCGGAACCCTGCAGCCCACAATGTACGGACGTTACGAGATTACAGAGCCTGAGACCGGCGGTTGGGACTCGCTTCTCGCTTCAAAAAAAGGGTAAGCGATATTGACGCACAGAGCGAAAGCAATATCGCTAAGGAAGTGTTCGACGATGCCGACTCTTCTTTCTTCAGCACAAGTGAAGAAGGAACGACGGCAAAGAAGAGCAAGAAATAATCGCTCATACGAGAAAGATTTTTTCGTCATACGACAAATCCCTGCATCTATCCTTTATATACAAAAGGTATGGATGCAGGGATTTTTATTATATATATTAGTATTCTGATAAATTTATACTAAAATTAGCGTTTTTAATACAAAATGTAAACCAAATTAGATAATTGTCTTTAATTTTGCAATTAGAAAAGCTTCTTTGATTACATTGTTGTAAACGTAGAATAACTAAAAATATAGGTTTTATGGAATTAAGACATTTACGCTCCTTTGTTTATGTCGCCGAAACAAAGTCGTTTAGTACGGCTGCCACACGTTGTTGCGTCACCCAGTCGGCGGTAAGCCAGCACATTCGCGCCCTGGAGGACGAGTTGGGTTGCAAACTGCTTATCCGCACTTCGCACGGCATTATGCTCACTGAAAGCGGCGAAGCCCTGTTGCCTCGTGCCAAAGAAATACTGAAGCAGACCGAGGACTGCAAAGAGCAAATCAATGCCCTTAACAACTGCATGACCGGCGAATTGCGCATAGGCGTAGGTTCTTTTATTGCTCCGTATGTCCGTATGGCAGCATTGATATTTATGGAGAGATACCCCAACGTGCGTATCAATGCCGAGTTCACCAAAGCATATATTCTTAACCAATCGCTAAGGGCGCACATGTTAGACCTTGCTTTCACTATGAATATGGCTTACAGCCACGAGGGAATAGAGACTACACCCTGCATACCCTTTAATGTGTATGCTATCATGCGCGATACCCATCCGCTTGCCTCACTTCCAAAGGTGTCGTATGAAGACATTCTGAAGCACCCTATCATTATGCCCGACGTAGGCGAACGTGCGATTGAGACCTTTCAAAAAAAACATTCAGCGCGACCTATACAAACTCAACATCAAGTGTATCATCAGCGACCCCGACGAAGCCCTTGCTTCGGTGGAAGAAACCAAGTACGTCACCTTCATGCCTAAGCTCTACCTGCGCAACCACCCTACCCTTGTAGCGCGTCCCGTTGTCGGACTCGAACAACAGTTGATGAGCAACGCCCACTGGATGCAGGACGTACCCAAGAAGCGAGCCGCACAATTATTTCTTGACATCATCCGCGACGAAGTGGTGCCATACATTTCCGTAGCCGAAGATTCGCAAGGGAAGTTCACACCGCATCCCCGATAGTCATTAGAATATCTTATACTGTACCGAGCCTCACGTTAGCAGCGTGAGGCTTTTTTATTTTAGTATTAGCCGAAATTATACGTTATTCCACGGCAAGAACACTTAATAAGAAGCACTTCGCCCACACCACTTTCTCCCCTACCTTTGCAACAAGTTCAATAATGAACGAAATCAACCAAACACAAAACACTATGCAGATTAAAACTAATGACGGCAACTATGATGTTGCCAGCAAGGGACTTGGCAACACAGCCTTGGGTCTCGGCATCGCAGGCTTGGCAACGAGCCTATTGGGAGGCAGCGCCTCGCTTCTGGGCATCGGAAGAAACAACGGCATGACAGCCAATCCTACCGACCCTGATGCGCGTTTCGTAACTAAGAGTGAGACTAACCTCATCCAAGAGAACAGCACTCTGAAAACCGAACTCGCCATTCAGAAGAGCGAAAACTACACCGACAAGAAGCTCGTGGAAGTGACACAGTATCTCGATACGAAGTTGCGCCGTGTAGAAGACAAAGTGGATGCAAACAAGGATGCGCAGCAAGCCGTCAACGCACAGCAGATGGCTTACAATGCGGCAGCTAACGCCAGCATCGACGTGCTCAAGTCGCAGGTGGCATCGTTGTCGAGCGTAACCAAGTTGTTCATCCCTTCAACCAACGTATGCCAGACCGGTTGCGGTTGCGGATGCAATCAGTAAGAGAATAACGTAATCCAGCTATATATATGGAATACAAAAACTCACAAATCTTGGCGGCAGTCGTGTCCGAATGGGCACGACCCGCCATTTCGCAGATAGCCGCAGGCAACCTCATGCGCCTACCCATGCTTCAGTCTTTGCAAGCCACCATCAGCTCGTTAGGCATTGTCAGTGGCAGTTATGCCCTACAGAAGGACATCGAGCCACTCATCCAGCCAATCATCAACTCGCTCGTCGCACCTATGCTTGCCCGATATTTCGGTCAGATACCCGAAGAGAGCATACCGCAGATGGCACATGACATAGTGGAGAAGATGCGAGGTAACGGACCGCTGTCTGTGCTCGAGGGTATGGTGACGTTTGAAGACGAAGACCTCACCGAGCTTGCCGATCTTCTTGACAAGAACCTACCCGTAGGGCAGACGCAAGGCTATCAGGTAAAACATTAAACAGAGTAACAAACCAAGCGGCGGCAAGCATCGTCGCTATAATAAAACATAAACGATTATGAACAAACGTACCATTCCGGCTATCATCATAGCCACACTTGCGGCAGGTGCAACCGCCGCTGCACCCTATTATGATGTCAACATCACACAGCAGCTTTGTACACCGGCTTGCGTAGACGAGACTCCCGTGTTCGCTCCGAAGTTCTCCGTCAAGAGCATTGCCAACGTAGGCACATCACAGTATATCATCGTCATTCACGTTGAGGGCGTTATAAGCTACATCCCTTGCAACTGCGGCTCGTGCTGTACACGCTCACAAGTGGTGTCGCAAGACTTCACCATACCTGTGTTCAGCGCCACCGCCATCAACTCGGCAACAATAACAGTAGGTACCGTACAGAACGGCATAGCACGCATATCTTGCTGCAACTGCTCCAAGACTTTTGTTTCCGACTGCCCAGTAACGCTCACTATTGCAACTACATAAAGCCATGATAGTTCTGATAGCTATAGCCACCATGATCGCCGCCACGCTCGCCCAACACCTCGGACTGGCCGAAGCCATTGCCCGTATTGTTGACAAGGTGGCATCATGCCCTCAGTGTTTCACTTTTTGGGCTACAATGTCGGCGTTGCTCTACCTCGGCCACGATGTCTACGCATCGGCGCTGTCGGCTATTGTGGTGGCATATCTGTCAAACTGGTTTGTGTTGTTGCTGCTTATTCTTCAACGAAAATTTACGAAACTCTATGAAAAAGAAAGACACACCACCGACCGCCTCGACCACTAAGGTAAAGGCAGAAAGCAAGCCTCAAGCGCAAACTTTCTTTCCAACGTTGCACATCTCTGCGCAAAAAACATTACTTATCCCACATTTTCGGGGCATCTGCCCTACATGTTAAACATATAAAGACTCAAACAAAATGAATTACAAACAGATGATTGAACAGGCTCGTGCCAATGGTATGGCTACCGAGAAGAAGATGTGGGCAGCAGTAGAAACTCTCTCTACCGATCTCCTTGCGCTGGAGCAGACCGACCCCAAACTCTACTGGCACATATTGCGCCGTCAGCACGCCGTTCTCTATGGACGACACTATTCTGAGAAGATGGCCAACCACGATATTAATGCTCTTGTCTATAGCGGCATGTACGACGAGGAGGGTACGCCAACCGGCGGGGGTGCACATTGGACTCGTATCAAGGTAGACGAGCTAACTAAGGGCATGAAGTTTCACTCAAATGTCAACGCATGGGACAAATACGTCGCCTTCAATTCGATGTACGCCGACCTCTGCGCTTGCATGAACGAAGAGGAGATAATCAAAGCCGCCTACGCTTTCTACTTTTGTGATGACGACTGGCAGCCCTGCGAAGACGACTGCACTAAGGTGTGGGACTATAATGCCCTACACGCCACCCTCTAATTTTTTGAATTTTTACATTTGTATTCTTCAAAGCCACTTTGCGCTAATTACACAATTCGCAGAGTGGCTTCATTTGTATCTTCTCCTTATACGCTCCCCCCACCATGTCCGCCCCACCAAATTAAAAACTCCTACATTTGCCTATGAAAGAAACCCGAAAATTATGACACAACGAAACATCAACCTAACACTGCCCCGATCATGGAACGAGTGCAGCACCGAGCAGTTGGAGCTCATTTCCCGCATAATGCTTGAGCAGATAGAGCGAGCCGACCGTTATCATCCCTTCGACATGCGCAACGTCAAGATAGCGTGCTTCTTTGTTCTTGCAGGCATAGAGATAGTGGAAGGCATAGACGAGTCGAAGCCTCTTGAGAAGCAACACTACACTTGCCGACTCTCCACCCCAAGCCGACGCAACCGTTTCTTCCGTCGCAAACAGCAGGAGGAAGAAACCTTCCCCATCTACTTATGGCAGTTCAACTATTGGCTAACGCCTAAGCCGAAGACCGACGACCGCAACTCGGCTGAGTATCTTGCCTCCGGTGCCGGATTGCTCGACTGGCTCGACAACGAGCGTGGAGCTCACCTCTCTCGCTTTCCCTACCCTACCCTTCGCCTACGCAACAAACGTGGTCTGCTACATCACAGGACCGACTATGAAGGTCCGGCGCAGGATATGGACGGCTTTTCATGGCAGCAGTATCGTTTTGCCTCCGATCTCATGGGACAATACACCTCGCTCGCCAACAACCTTGTCAAGATGAAGCAGTTGGGCAAGTTCACGGCCGAGCAGATAGCACAGCAAGCCGACAGCGTAGACCGGGCACGTTCCATGTTCCTCGCCACTATCTTCAACCGTCGTATCGACTTCATCGACACCAACACCAACCTCAAGGTGCATGATTTCCACTACGACACCCATCAGTTCGACACCCAAGCCCCACTCTTCCGTCACTCCCCCGATTACCAATGGCAACCTATCCTCTTCTGGTGGACCGGCATGATGCACACCCTCTCACGGCGTTACCCCCATGTGTTCAAGGTGCAGAAGATTGATCCTCGCAAGCGGCCGTCAACGCCCTTGGAGATATACACCGCCACCATCGCCACCATGCAGAAATATGCCTCGCTCACCGAAGATCAGGTGAACAATCAGAGCTATTCGCTCGTATTGGAGCATCTGGAGCGACTCTCGAAGGAGAATGAGGAAATGGAAAAGATTAGGAAGACGTAGTAAAATATTAACGGAAATATGGAGTATGAAGAAGATTATGTTCAATGACAAGTACGGTCTCACACAGGCTGTACTCGAAGGCAGAAAGACCCAGACCAGGCGTATGCTAAATCCTACAATATTTTTTCAAAGATTGGAGACCTACGAAGGCTGGTCAAATGAGGACATTAGTGCTTGGAAAAGGTCATGTAATAGACGACTCCATGAAGCCCAAGGAGATATGCTTCAGCAGATGTTTGATTACGCTTTGTCGTCTTCACGTTACAAAGTCGGCGAGGTGGTAGCCATTGCGCAGAAGTACGCAGATCTGGCGTATGACGGTGAATTTTTCCGTCTTTTAGGGAAGGTCATATTCGAGAAAGGATTCCACAACAAGATGTTTGTGAAGGCAGACTTTATGCCGCACCGCATCCGCATTACTAACATTCGTGTCGAGCGTCTGCAAGACATAAGCGATGAAGATTGCATGGCGGAAGGTATCCGCCGTTTTGGGAAAGAGTACGTTCGTTTTAAAAAAGAGTATTGTTATACTTGTCAAAATTACGCTGTGACAGACTTCTATTCTTTCTCGACTCCACGCGAAGCCTACGCTGCCCTAATAGACAAAATCAGCGGCAAGGGCACTTGGGAGAGCAACCCTTATGTGTTCGTTTATGATTTTGAACTAATAGATTAGCTTATGTATATCAAGGTAAACCAACGCAACCGTCCCAGCTGCATCGTAATGCTCTGTCGGGACCGCACCACAAAGAAATGGTGTTCCGTAAACCTTTCCACCGAGCACGTCTGTACCTGTCGCTTCGATACCATCGACGCTGCTTTTGCCGACCTGAGAGAGAGAGAGAGAGGAAGTAGTGAGCTACTTCGTAATCGAAAATCCATTTGTTCGACATCTGACCGCGAACGCCTTTACGACTCTTTTTTCAACTATGCCGGACACCGTGGAAAGATTCGGAAAGGCTGGGGAGAGCATACAAAGATTATTATGGGAAGGAGAAGACGAGAAACAGTAAGTAATAATTTATTAACGAAAATATAGAGTATGAAGAACGTAAAGATTTTTGCAAAGACCATCGAGGCGGAAGCAATGAAACAGATAGAAAACTTAGCTACGAGCGAGGCTTACTGCGACTGCAAGATACGCATTATGCCTGACTGTCATGCGGGTAAAGGATGCACAATAGGTACGGTAATTCAGACTGCCGGCAAGGTTGTACCTAATACCGTAGGCGTGGATATAGGCTGTGGTATGTTGGTATTCAAGTTCGCTGAGAAGGATATAAACCTTTCGCTTCTCGACCGAATCATCAATGAGTCGGTGCCGAGCGGATTTGACGTTCACGAAAAGTCCAAGCTAAAAGATTGGAGTCCGCTTACGTCACATCTTTTGCTCGATTTGCACGAAAGGACACAAGGTTGCTTCGACCCCGACTATATCGGACGCTCGCTTGGCACCCTCGGTGGCGGCAATCATTTCATCGAGCTGGACGAGGACGAGCAGGGCTGTAAGTATCTTGTGATACATTCGGGCAGTCGCAATCTCGGAGTTAAGGTGTGCAACTTTTTCCAACACTTAGCCAAGAAGAATGTGAATCGAAACGAGGAGCGCAAGCGCATCATCGAAGACTTAAAGAAGTACGGCTTAGAGAGGGAAATTAACAATACGTTGCGTCTTTTTGGCGCCGTGCCTCCCGACCTCGCCTATCTTGAGGGAGAAGACCTCAATGTCTACAATTTCGCTGCGAACGTCTGTCAGTGTTTTGCCGACGACAACAGATGGAATATAGCAATGCCTATAATCCATGGGCTTCAATTATCGTTCGTGGATTTCTTTACCACCAGGCATAACTATTTCGACATACACTCAGGCATCATCCGAAAAGGAGCCGTGCGTGCCGAAAATGGCGAACAGCTTATCATCCCACTTAATATGCGCGATGGTTCGTTGATATGTCGCGGCAAGGGCAACGACGATTGGCTTCAGTCGGCTCCGCACGGTGCAGGTAGACTAATGTCGCGCTCGGCGGCCAAGAAGCAGCTCAGCATGGAGGAATACCGACAGCAGATGCACGACATTTACTCCACATCGGTATGCGAGTCAACAATCGACGAGTCGCCAATGGCGTACAAGCCCGCCGAAGAGATAGAATCGCTTATAGGCGACACTGTGGACGTGGTGAGGAGAATCAAACCGATATACAACTTCAAAGCGAAATAATACAACAATATACTGTGTTATCGTAAGTATTAACGAAAATATAGAGGACAATGAAAAAAGAGAAAATAAAGCAGTTGGTGGATGTAATGCAGGCGTATGTAAATGGCAAAACTATCCAATATTACAAAGTTGACCTTAGCTTTAAGATTGAACATCCAGGAAAGCCTAATTTCAACGATAAATGGGTAGATGTGGATGAAGAACATCATTTTAGACCTGATTGGTACGACTACCGTATCAAGCCCGAACCCAAGTACCGCCCGTTTAAGGATGTAGACGAGTGCTGGCAGGAGATGCTGAAACATCAGCCATTTGGATGGCTGAGAGAAAAGAAACGAAATGTATATACCCAAATTGGATTTATGCACACAGAAGGAATACAAGGAACCAGTGGTGGCTCTTCTAATTATAAGGCTTTCTTTGACTGTTTTAGCTTTGCCGACGGTGCGCCTTTCGGAGTGAAGGAGGTAGTATGGGAAAATTAGACGGTATTATATTACTTGTGTTTGGGTGCATCATAGCACTTCTCTCAATAGATTTTATCATTGGTGCTCATTTTGGCATACCATATGGCTTTTCGTCAATGGCAGCGGAACTTATAATCTGCGGACTATGCCTAATCATATTCGGAAAAAATAGAAAATAAATTATGAGTAAAACAATTCATATAAAAGTGCCCGATGGCAAGAAAGCAGCATGGCAGAAAATAGATGGCAAGACCGTCCTCGTAATGGTTGACGAGAAAGACAACCGTCCTGTGACAGAACGCATAAAGACTTTCGAGGATGCCTGTAATGAACTGGGTGAAAATCATCCTATGGTGTCTGCCTACAATTCTTTGATCACCAGAGCTAACGGTGGGCAGTCACTTGTAGAATGGATGGGCAAGGATGTTGTAGCGTTCCTAAAGCTGCGTATCATTACGGAAGCTCTCAATGAGGGCTGGCACCCAAAGTTTACTGAAGACGAATTTCGCTACTATCCCTGGTTCTACTTCTATACTACGGAAGGGTACAACAACTTCAGTGAGGTGGTAAAGATTCGCTGTGTCGGTCGTGCGAACTACGATGCGAATGCGAATGGCGGTCCCGTCTTCTCGAATGCGCTTTACGCTTCGTCGCGTCCGAAGCCGGATAACGGTGTGTGTTTTGTCTTCTCAAACAGAGACTTGGCGGAGTATGCAGGTATGCAGTTCATTGACATTTGGACTGATTTTGTCTTTAAATCTAACGATAATAACAAACAATAATTCAACAGCAATGAACAGGGTGATTAAATTCAAAGGCAAGAGTGTTGATAGCAGTGAGTGGATTAAAGGCTATTACTATAAGGAGTGTGATAATACCTACATCATTGAGGACAGACAGAAAGTTTATATGCTTAATCGTAATGAAGCAGTATTGATTGACCCCGATTCCGTCTGCCAGTTCACCGGCTTTCTCGACAAGAACGGCAAGGAGATATATGAGGGTGACGTGTTGCGCTCGGACAATTATCCGTATAGCTGTATCGAAGACAACGAGCGCGACAACTACTATGCCGTAGTGTATTACTGCGAGGAGGGAGCTTTCTTTTGTATAGTGACGGCAGTGAATCCCGATTCTAAAGTATGCGGTATTTCTGACGGCATTGGTGATGATGTCCAGAAAGAGAAAATGAAGAACTTTGAGGTTGTTGGCAATATCCACGAAGAGAAGTGGCAACAATACGGCGAATACTTTAAGACTGAAGAAGGAAAGGAGGCCGACAATGATTAATGTAGAAGACCTTAGAATAGGCGACATTGTGCAGACAAACAAAGACTGCATGTTTCCGAAAGACACCTTGTGCATCGTTACCGAAATCCATCCCGACCGACAGCGTAATGACAAGAAGGGAGTCGTCAGTCTGAAGGCTGTCAACGACGAAGACGACGGTCCCTGGGGGACATGGTGCTGCAACATCGATGGCGTGCCCGTCACGCCCGAAATCCTTCGCAAGAATGACTTTAAGGAAGAGGTTGAGGGCAAGTACTTTACAAGACCAATTAAAGCAAGAACAGGTAGCTCCCTTGCCAGATATTTGGCTGTAGAACGAAAAAAATACGCTTGGGCAATATTCATAAAGTATTACAACGTGAAAGGCTATGCAATCTTATGTCATATAAAGTACGTTCACGAACTACAGCTCGTCCTTAAAATAGTGAAATTTAGTCTGGAAATTAAAGTATAGTCCTATGAAAGCAAAAAACAAGGTATTGTTTGACAGATACAACCTTTACTTTAGAGGTGTTTGGAAGAACCCCCACAACTATCCATCGCTGTTAGATATGGTAGAGCGTCGTATAGGATGGAGGGTTGACGTACTTCGTTGTTGTAATAACTGGGAAGATATTGTTTCTACTGACCGTAAAGTGCTTTCCAACTTTTGCGACCCGAAAAAATTTCATTTTCCAAAAAGTGGCGCATTGACCCCCGTGTTTTTGACCCGAGATGGGATCTATCCCATGAATATTATGTCGTGAGGAAGAAAAACAATCGGTATAAGGTTGTTCTTAATAAACCCAAAAGACCTTCCGTCGGAAGAACCTTGGTGGTAGATACAAAGAGAGGCTATATCCGTGAGATTGGCGACAAGGTGTGGTATCATCCAGATTATATGGATTTCGGCTGTGAGACTTGTGCTGATTTCGGAACCTGTATGACGGGGTCTTACGACAAGAGTTTTTGTGCGGTGGCTGCAAAGTGTGGACTCGGTCACGGTAACACATGGCAGGAAGTAAGAGAACAAAAATGAGTATGTTGTATAATTAAACCCGTAAAACAATAGAGACAATGAAAATAGAAGAAATCAACATTGCCGACATTCTGCGCAATGAGCCAGCCGGAACAAGGCTGTATTCACCGGTTTGCGGAGCGTTGGAGCTTATAAACGTGACAGATGGTGTCATTTGGTGTATGGAGCCTGGTTCTTCCTTGACTCCACATCGGATAAGTTTCACCTCCTATGGTAAACTTGTCAATTATGGAGCATGGAAGTTTGAAGGAGAGTGCCTGTTGTTCCCCGCAAAGGAACTGCGCGATTGGGACATCTATTGTTGGGGTGAGGGTGATGTACTGGTAAGTAATGACGAGCGCAATGTGGTGGTGTTCGACAAGTTCACTCGGTCTGACAGAAGTCGTTTCGCCGCCCACTTCTGTATTAATAACGCGAATACAGCAGACAGAGAGTATTACCGCAGAGTGGAGAATCTTCCGACAAGGGATTATTTTAACCGTCATTTTTTTGCGTTGAAAAAGGAAATTTTGGGGCAGATAGAAGAACGTTTCTGTGCGCCCATCAACCGCTACACTTTCAAATTGCACCCGAATTTCGAGCAAGGCGAGTTCGTGGTTATGGAGGTGTCATACACCGACTCGCTTGATGTGCATAAGTATGTGTGCATATTTGACTGCTACGACTTGCAGCATAACCGTATGCACTGTTTCGCAGATCTTAACACTGGAGAAAGCGACACACCTTGCATAAATCAGATCCATGATTTGCGCGACAGCAATGATAGCGTGAAGAATATCATCTTGCGTTTCGCCAATGGCGACGAGAAAGCTATGCTTGTGAATGCTTTGCATGGAGAAGGCAAGCGGTGGGACGGCAAGGCGAAGGCGATTATTAATGAAAAACGGCAGATAGCAGACAACGAGACTGAAGAGGAATCGCACAAGTTTGAGCTGTTCGACAAGGTATTGGTAAAAGGAGCGAGCGAAAATGACACTTGGTTTCCGGGCTTTTTCTTTGAGGAATGCAAAAATTCAAAGGAGTATAGGTATGTCACAATTTGTGGGAAGTATTATACTTATTGTATTCCCTACAACGACAAGACCAAGCATCTCGTCGGTACGACACTTCCGTATGATGAAGACTGACACCGCACGCATCATCGTAGTCGGCATGATGCAGACTCCGCCATTCACTCACATGTTTGACGTACTGCGTAGAATGAATCCTGCCCAAGGTTTATGTCCGTCTTTGCTTGTACCTATGGGTGGTAATCAAGAGATAAAGGTATTGATAGAACTATAAAAAATATAAAGACAATGGAAAAAGAAACAAACAACCGCATGGAGGCACTTGCCTGCATTATTGCCGACCTGAAGGCAGAGAACATGATGATGACAGAGCGCGTGCATCAGCTCATGGACGACTACAATGAAGTTGTTCGCCAGTTGGACGGACGGGAGAAGCGCAAGGACGAAGATCCGACAAAGCAGACGCTTGGCGAAATGATGCAGATGCGCGACCATTGCGACAAACTGGAAAAAGATAACAAGACTCTTACGAACGAGTATAAAAACTTGGAGCTGATGTATGATGAACTGAACGGAAAATCCAATGCGCTCGAAAGCACCTATAAGGTTTTGCGAAAGCAAAGAGACGAGCAAGAGGAGCTTATAAACCGCTTTAATCAATCCGAGTTCGTTGAAATGGGACAGGAATGTCCGTACAACTATAAAATTCGCCAAAAGACCAAGCGAGAGGTTGGCGATGACAAGTGTTGCGTCTGTCATCATTTGATGAAAGCAGATGTGTTCGGTAAGAAATGCGTGTTATGTGCTTATCTCTACGACAACAAAAATGAACATGACGCACACGGAAATATGCCAAATGCTGAATAGCGCCACACGCACCCTCGTAGTCGGTATGATGCAGGCACCACTCTACGACCGAATGTTTGAGCAGAACCGCCGAGTGTATTCCGCTAAAGGAATATCGCCCACGCTGCATACACAAGGAGGGGGACATAGAGAGATAAAGGTATTGGTGGAGCTGTAAAGCATGTCCACACCACCAAAACAATTCTTAGTAGATTTGCACAAGCATACGAAGAAATAAAATAGATACTTCCATTTAGTTCGGGTATATGTAATGTTTAATTTAATACTTCATTTTTATGGCAATGTCATTGGAATTGAGTAAGACGAAAGCCTACAATCCTTCTACCAAGAAGTCTGGCTATCGCGCCACCGTCAAGTCCAACGGAAAAGCAGACATGGACTCTTCTTAGGGTGGCGGTCAGAAGCAGCCTTCGGAGTTTGAGGCATAACATCGGCGAGTGTATTACCATTCCTGTTCTTTCCAATTTTTACAAAACTGGAAAGAATTGAGTTCTTCCGAGAAAAGGTTTTTCACATCGGATTGAATGGATTTTTCTTTTGTCATCAAATGAAATAAACCAAAATCCGTGAAATTCGTAAAATCTGATGACAAAAAAGAAACTTATCCCGAAGGCCAAGGGATCGTACTCAGTGTGTCGCATGTAACCACTCCGTAAAACGTAATTAACGGGCTCTGATGCAGACGAGCGAGACGAAGGAAAACGCTATAACCACTGCATATCTTATTTTAATTAACGGATTTATAGACAAAGAAACAATTATGAGAAAATTATTTTCAATTCTTTTTGTGCTTGTCGCAGTAGTGATGTTATCCTCGTGTCGTTTTGTGTCGCCCGATGCCGACGAGGAAACCGTGTTGGTAAAGAAACCATGGATATTCGGACATGGTGGTGTTGACGACACTCCAGTTCAGAGTGGTCTGACATGGTGTGCACTGAGTACTCGTGCCGAGACATTCAAGATTGTTCCGGTACGCCACGAGGTGCTTCTTGACGACATCTTCTCCGACGATAACACTCCGCTCGACTTCCATTCTGTCATAGTCACGCAGGTGGAGCAGGGCCGTTCGCCCATACTGTTGCAGAACTATGGACGTGATTGGTTTAATACTAATCTATACAACTATTTCTGCAATCTTGTCAGAGACCATATCTCACAGTATAGCCCATTCGATTTGATGTCTAACCGACAGGTATTGAGCACTATCGACAAGAAGATTCTGAAGCAGATGCAGGATTACGTTGCAGCCCTCTCCAAGCACAAGCCGATGCCCGTTATCATTAAGGATGTTATCATCGGTAAGGCAACACCCAACAAGGAACAACTTGCCGAAATGAACCGCACGGCTAAAATGGTACAGGCCAAGCAGACGCAGGAACGTGAATACGAGGTTCAGGTGGCTCGCGAGAAGGCTGAGCGTCAAAAGGCTGTGGCAGATAAGGCGTATATGAGCGAGATGAATCTTAACCCACAGCAGTTTATTCAGCTTAAATGGGTGGAGACGGTGGCTCAGAAGCAGGGCGCAAACATAGATGTGCTCGTAGGTCCAGCTGAGCACATGTGGAACATCAAACGATAAACAATTAAAACAACATCGATTATGGTATCAATTATTTCAGCGTTAATAATCCTCTTGGTTATCTTTGTGCTTTCCTTTATCTCCTCTTGGCTCGACAAGTTCGGACAGAAGCACAAGGAGAAGTTAATAGAGAAAGCTATTGACAAGGTTTTCTCGCTTCTTAACTCCAAGATTGCATTGGTGATGGATCAGTACAAGACTGGTCCGTGGTATCTTATGGTATATACCAAAGAAGCCAACCACCCGATATTGATTTCCAACAACAATATCCGCAGTGTACACCCAGACGCTCTGCATCGCAAGATTATCATCAAGCAGTTCAATGGCGAAGATATGGTGATTGAGAACGTGGAGAACTATGAGTTGTGCTCGGCAAACAATATGTGCGACTACGACATGTAGGCGGACACGACCAACATCATACTTTGACTGGATGTTTCATTCTTAATTTTAACTTAGGCATGGTCCTGTTGTCCGTGAGGAAAGCAGGGCTTTTTGTTTATCCCCTCCTCTAACCATGTCTACTCCTTCTCCCCGTCTTTCCTTATCTTTGCGCTATAACATTTAACAATACACACATTCATCACAATGACAACAGTTAGCAATATCAGCGAGCTCCAACAGCGTAGTGAGGAGCTCCAGTCGCAAGGCTACGAGGCCGTTCTGCCTGGCGCGCTCTGTGCGCCCAAGCAGGGAGGCAACGTGTTTTCGTGGGGCGAGTACGTCCACCAGAAACTCACGGCTTCGGCCACCATGACCGGAGCGGAAGGCAATGCGGCAAGACGGGAGATTTCCGCCGTGTTCGGTTCGTCCGGCGGCGAGAACAAAGCCAAGCCCGAAGGTGTGGGTACGCCTGGACTGGGATTTATGGAGTGGGGCGTGGGCAACCGACTGCCCAACCTCGTGTATCTGCTTTCCAAGATGTCGCCCTTTCCGGCAGCGGGAGTGGATTTCGTGAAGAAGATTCTCGTTGGTCGCGGACCATGCGCCAAGTATCACTATACGCAGTACGTTGGTGGCAACATCACCAAGAAGTCTATCCCCTTCCCCTCGGCTGGCACCCTGCTCCGCGGACAGATAGCCGACCTCAAGGCTAAGGAAGACCAACTCTCACAATCGGATAACCAACTCTCACAATTGGATAACCCATTCTTAAAATCGGAGACCAATTCTGAGAGTGAAGACAGCGAAGAGATGAAGTCGCTCAAGGCAGCACTGGCAGAATGGGAACGCACCAATGAGGAGCTGCAAGAGTTTATCGAGAACAACGACCTCATGCGCACCTATCTTGAGATGGCAGGCGATATGTCGCTCATGTCGCAATGCTTCTGCGAGCTACAGCTCAACCAACGTCAGTTGGACGAGAACGGCCGACCCGTGCCCACATCACAGTGGAACCCGAAGATTGTCGGCATAAAACCTCGCTCGGTGTTCACCACCCGACTGGAGCGCATGGACAGTCAGTATCGCATCAACTATGCCTACCTCTCTAACCAGTGGCTCGACTCCACTCAGACGCTCACCGAAGCCGACCGTCGCATTGCTGCCGTGCCTTATCTCGCAGCCGACACAGCCGTCTCAGACCTCAAACGCCATGTGCGCGAGGCACGTCAGCAACGTGTGAGCCGCAAGAACCGCCCCACACGCTTCATCATGTCTCCACGCGACTTCGGTGGTCCCTACTATGCCGATGCCCTTTGGCACAGCATCTTTGCCGGAAGCATCTTTGAGTATGCCTTCACCATTGTTGACGATCGTCTCACTCGTAAGCGCAACAGCAATATTATCGGTCGCGTGATTTACATCCATCAGGAATACCTCAAGCAGCTCTACACCCAGCAGGGCGAGAACAAGAGCAAGACGATGGCACAGATACAGCAGGAGGTGTTCACTGACATCAATCGCTGGCTGTCTAATCCCGACAACGCAGGTCAGGCTCTTATCTCTGCCGTGTTCACTGGCTTGGACGGCAAGGAGCACAAGGCTTGGGAGATTGTGGAGATTGAGAGCAAAGCCAACTCGCAAGCGCAAGCTGAGAAGACCGAGCTTCAGGAAATATCATCCATCATCTTCTTTGCCATGGGTTTGGACTCGAAGCTCATCGGCAACACCCCAGGTGACGCTACATCATCGGGTGGCACCGACCTCCGCGAGCGCTTCCTCGTAAAGCAGATCCAGTTTGCCCCATTGCAGCAGCTCATGCTCCGTCCGTTGGAGGTGATAAGCAAATTCAATGGCTGGGACCCGCACCTGGTGTGGCAGATTGACCGTGAAGTGCTCACCACACTGGATAACTCGAAAACGGGGGTGACGATGCAGGAATAGTAACGAACAAATGATATAGAGCATGATAGAACTGAATAAGATATATAATGAAGACTGCCTCGAAGGAATGAAAAGGATTCCGGACGGGAGCGTGGATTGCATTGTGTGCGATTTGCCGTATGAAGTTCTGAACAAACAGAGTGAAGGAGGTGGATGGGATAACGCCATTCCTTTCGAGCCTATGTGGAACGAATATTTGCGCATCACAAAACCTAATGCAGCTATCATCCTTTTTGGCCAAGGTATGTTTACTGCAAAACTTATGATGAGCAATGAAAAGATGTGGAGATATAATATCTTTTGGGATAAGTGCCGCACAACTGGTTTTCTGAATGCCAAAAAGATTCCTCTGAAACGGACGGAAACAATCTCTGTTTTCTATGATAAACAGCCTACCTATCATCCGCAAATGCGTAAATGCCTGCCACATGAACGCAACCATAGTAGAGGTAAGCAGATAAACGACCAAAAAAACCGATGCTACGGAAACTTTGGGAAAGCGGACGATATTATTACCGATGAGAAATACCCAACTGATATAGTTGTATTCCAGCGAAACGTCCATGACTCTTTCCACCCTACCCAAAAGCCCGTCGCTCTTATCCAGTATCTCATTCGCACCTATTCCAACGAGGGCGACACCATATTAGACAACTGTATGGGCAGCGGCACCACCGCCATTGCAGCCATCCGCGAGAAGCGCAACTTCATCGGCTTTGAGCTCAACAAGGAGTATTACGACAAGGCTTGCAAGCGCATCAAGTTGGAGCAAGCGCAACTCACGCTGTTTTAATGAACGCTCTGATGCTAAATATAATAAAAAGATTTATAGAACAATTAGCAATATGGAAAATGTAGAAAAAATAAAGGAAGCAACGATGCAAAGCCTACTGAAGATGTACGGTCTTTTGATGGACGAATGCGCGGCTCAAGAAAAGCGAATATTTGACTTGGAAGATAAAGTTGCTGCACTCTCGTCTCAATTGAAGAAAAAGAAGAGATATTTGAAGTTAGAATGTCCGCGTCTCGAACCGGCCATAAGCACTTTCAAGGAGTTTGATTTTCCTCATGGTAGAATACTAAAGCTCAAGAACGTCTCCCCCGACTCTCGCGCCGACTACGCTATTGTGGCAGTAAAGCGTTTCTATTCAACCGACAATAAACTTGAATGTTACGCATTTTACGTTCACGAAAAGTTGGGTCTGAACAAATTGTATATTGCTGATAAGCAAGCGAAAAACATTTATAGCAAACCTTCCAGAGGTTTTGAAAACTACATTTTCTCCCATGTAGGATTAGACCTGAATCAAGGTTGGAAAATTGCAAGTGGTTTAATGGCTTTTGATGAAGTTGAGAACCTTTTTCAGTTGGCAGAGTCTATCGGCTACTGGACACCCTACACGATTACATCCAGTAAACCTTCTCGTGGATGCTCTCGCGTACCTGTACACGGAGCCCATGTTAATAGTTCATTTGAAAGGATAAAAAGAAAATCATAGATACTGTAGGCATAAGAAATGAGTTGCAAATCGGTCTACCGATAACTCAAAATTCAAAATTCAAAATTCGTAGTTATGATTATTTCAACCATCAAGGAGCTACGGCTCCACATTCCCAGCAACGCCATCGACGAGATAAGTTCTCTTCAAGGCATACTCGACAACAGCGAGAAAGATTTTCTGCGCGACAAGTTGGGTGACTCGCTCTACCACCGATTATGCGAGTATTATCAGACCGTTTCGCCCGACGACTTCTACATGGCAGTCAGCAACGGCGAGCACGCTCAGCAGCCCTGGATGCAACTCCTGCTTATGGCACAGCGCATGGTAACATACGATGCCATGTCGCGCTTCGCCTACACACAGGCTCTCTCTATCAACGGCACTGGCATCAACGTGGCTTCAAGTGACGACTACGGCACGGCATCCAAAGACCTGCTTGACAAGGGTGTGCAGGGCTATAAGCGCGAGGCAATGGTTTCGCTCAATCAGATGCTCGTAATGCTTGAAGGTTGGGCACGCAAAATGGCTACACCCGCAGCCATTGCCGAAGCCGACTCCACCGACCCACCGACCACCGAGCCAAAGGACGAGCAGCATAAGGCCATTGAGGAGATAAGCCTATTGTGGCAGGAGAGTCAGTACTACTACGCCCACCACGACCTCCTCATTTCCACATGTGCCGACCTTCAGCAATACCTCGACATCTACGAGAATCGTGAGAAGTTCATCCGTCTTCTGCCCGACCTTCACTTCATTCAAGACGAATACATCAGTGAGGCTATTGGCGAAGACACGGTGCAGCGTCTGCTCCACACCGACAATCCCAACGATAAGCCCCTTCTTCGCAAGGTACGTCGCCTGATGGTGGCCCACCTCGAAGAGCGCACAACAATTCTCACTATTGACAAGGCACGCCGAGTCGCTGCCCACAACGAAGCCATTGCCTTACGCTCCTCGGTGCTCCGGCTCATGGAAATGCGCAAGGCAGCGGACGCTGCCAACACTACCCCCAACAATCCCTCAACCAACACCACCGACTCAACAAGCAAAGGCTACGAGAACAACCAGCCAGACAGCAAGATATTCGTGTCGCCACTGCTGTATTAGTATTTCCAAGGCTTATAAAGGCCCAGTAAGGCTCAGTAAGGCCCATTATAAAAAGCAACATTATGGAAGAAATAATCCGCATTCTAACCCCTGCCCTTACCGCCCGTATGCTCACCTCCGATCAGCGTGAAGCCTTCGAGCGTGGTCTTACTCTTCTTGAGCAGAACCCACGGGCAATGTCGTTCGTAAAGGAGAGCCGACGTTTCCGCGACTATCATCGTCGTGTGCGCCAGCTCCTCACCTATCTGCAAACCATGCAGACCTCTTGCACAGAGATAAAGCGTCACGTCGGTCGCCCCACCAAGGAGGAACAGGCTCTCTATGCCGAGCAGCAGAAGGAGAAGGCTCTTGAGGAAGCACGTCGCTCGCTCTTCCCTGACCTGCAACCCGACCTCACCTTGCAGCCTCTCACCTACGGCGGCATCGTGGCCAACCCCAACGGCGAGACCATAGCGTCCACCATGCCCAACCTCATGCAGCTCCGACCGTTCCTCTCCGTCCGACTGCAAGAGCAAGTCAACACCGTGCGCTCCTTGCGCAACGAGATGGCAGCAAAGTCTGAGCAAGCCAAGACCATGGTCGAAGCCAATGAGAAGGCTGGCAGACCTATCTACACGGAAGAAGAGATTGCCCTTCTCGCCACCCGTGCCGTAAAGATAGAAAGCGACATCCTCCCTCGTATCTACATCAACGTAGACCGTGAAATTGGCGAGGCATACCTTCGCCTATCTCCACGCACCGGCGACCCCGAATACATCGCCCGAATAGAGAAGGCGTGCAACGTCCCACCGCAGAACTTACGCGCCCAGTTCCGTCCTTTTTATGACAAGGCACTCGCCCGTGACCCTCTCTTCGCCCAGTCGGTAGCCGACAAGATAGCCTACGACCGCCCCGAGGTGAAAGCCGCTCGCGACGCAGCAGCCAAGCACAAAGCCGAAGCCGACGCTCTCATCAAGTACATTTTGCGAAAGGACAAGCCATCGACCAAAGCCCGTGCAAAAGGCCTTGCCGACCGCATCGCCCAACTCCGCAAAGACTATGCCGACATTGTGACCGAAGACGAACTGAAAGGCTACGAGGCTATTCTTGAGAAAGTAAAAGAAGAAATGAAATGACACCATTCGAGATATTAAAGACTATTTGCACCCATGCCTGCCACGACCGCCACGCTTGCGCCGAGGGCTATCGTGCCATGCTTGCCACCGAAAATATCAGTCAGCTTATGGCTGTGTGGCGATCCAACTGGGAAGACATAGTAGAGAGCAAGTATGCCGACATCATTAACGACCGTCTGCCTGCCCTCTACCCCACCCTAAGAGCAGAAATGAATGCAGCTGGCATCTACGTCAACGAATGTCCGAAGACAGCACCAGAGTTTGTGTTTGTCCTCGTTACTGACTATGACAATATCGTTGACATCAACGACTATGCCCGCTGCTACATCTTGGGCAAAGCCTACGTCCGTGCATGGGATCACAGTCAGTTGTATAGCGACCGTTGCGACCAAGCCCTAATCGAAATCCACGACCATGCCTATGGCCATGTGAGCAAAGGTTGGGTTGCAGCCTACACAGCTGCCCGACTATGGACGACCGCCGGTGCCGTGCTCAATGACAGCGTGACGTGCGAGGCACACGGAGGCACAGTTAGAGCTCGCTCCTACCGCAAGCTCGAAGCCTACGGTGACACAAAGGTATATGCCGCATCAGAACGAAACATCACACTCTACGGCAACGCCAAAATAATAGTATAACACTTAAAGCCCAGCAAGGCTTAGCAAGGCTTAATAGTTTCCCAAGGCTTAGAAAGGCCCAGTAAGGCTCAGTAAGGCTTATTAAAAAAAATCAACATGAACAGCAAACTAACCATTCTTGCCGACGGCAAGCCCCTCGCCCTGAAGGAAGACGCATCCATCAGCATCGAGTTGAGCAATCCCTTGTTCAACGACGTTGAGATGTTCTCCTATCCCGTAGAGCTGCCCTTGGAAGGCAACCGTCACTTTTTGAAGAACGTGGATGATGTCAGTTCCGACATTCGCCCCGGCAGCTACGAGCACACACCTATGCAGATCGTCGCCGACGGCGTACCCTTCGCCTCCGGCACAGCCATCATCCAGGAAGATGAACGCTTAGAAGACTCCCTCTCGCTCAACATCGACGCATCCACACAGTCATTCTCCGACCTCATTAGCGACCTCAAGTGCAACGAGGTGCCTATACCTTCTAAATATAAGGACCAGCTCTTGATAGGCGAGAAGATTGATGAAGTGAATGTTAGCGTGTCGTATAACACTGAGGTGGTTATTAAATACGAAGGTAAGAAAGGTAACAAGAAGTATGGTTCGGTGGGCAAATCTGACACTCACGCTACCTTCTCTCCCCAGGCCCTCGGTTTCTCTTATCCTGCTCAGTGCAAGGAGGCAGGCGACAAGCACGCGGCTGTATTGAAGAAGATATACACCTATCCGAACAGTAACGAAGTGAATGTGCCCGACGTTCTTACGTCATACATCAACGTGAGCGACCCCTACCCCATCAAGCCGTTCTGCAATGCCCGTGTATGCTACAAGCATTACGATCTTGCCGAAGACGGCTCAACGTCAGACAAGGTTGTAGAGTCTATCGACACCCGTAAAGGAGAGGATGATAAAAATACGAGCGAAAAGGAAATGTACGAAGACCGTGGTCCTATCTGGGTATTGGATGCCGACCGTCCGCAGTCGGGCATCTGCTTCTACGTGTTGTTCTTTCTCGACTGCCTCTTCGAGCACCTTGGCGTGCAGTTTGACAATTCGGCTCTTACAGCCATCGGCGACATGAACCGCCTCTGCTTCTTCACCACAAAATGCTCCTACGACATCGAGCCGTTGTATTATGGCGAGAAGTACAAGGAGAAAGACGAAGCCGTGAAAGCCGGATTGAAAACCACGGGCGATATTAAGGTCGGCTTCTTTCAGAAGCAAGCTAACAGCGAAAAGGAGGTAAAAAATCTTTTTGGAGATGTAAATATATGGCTCAGTTCGCGCGGTTGTGGCGGTCAGCTCAAACTCGAAAATCCCAAAGACAAGAGCGTGCAGGAGGTCAGATACCGTGAGGTTACGTATAAGGTGGTAGAGAAGAAGTACGAAGGTGGCTTCTACAACCAAGGTGTTTTCAAGGCCACCGAAGTGGTAGCTGTGGAAGGCGACTGGGTAACTGAACGTGTAGGCGAGAACAAAATTGCAAGCATCACTTGCAAGAGTACCATCGATTCGGCGCAGATGAGTGCAAGTATCTTCCGTATGTATGCCAACGGCAAAAACTTCCCTGCCGAGTCGGTGTCAGATGTTATCGACTCGCTTGAACAGCAGTTCGGCATAAAGTTTCATTATGACTACGAACAGAAAAAGGTTACGGCTTATCTCATTCGTGACGTGTTCCGCAAGCAGAATCCCGACCCTCGCCCCCTCCATGCCGAAGTGCTCTCTATGGTACCCATGACGGAGAAGATAACCGGTGTGCGTGCCGGATATGCAGCCGAAAGCGAAGCCAAAGAGCAAAAGGACAACGTGAAGAACAAAGTGAAGGACTACAACACCGATTACGACTACATCGAATACCCCAAGAACCGCACCGTGACAAGTCTTACATATAAGGATATTATTCATCGTGTGCAAAATGGCGAAATGAGCGTGTTCATAGACCTTCAGACGGGCAATAAGTATCGTGTGAAGATTGACAAGGATTTTACCAATGCTGGCGATATGAATCCGCGACTGTTTGAGGTGGGAGCCATGAAGGGAGTGGAAACAGGCGATTGTTCTACGCTCAACGAAGACTACATCATAGAGTTCAAGTCATCGTTTGTTCCTGTCGGAATGGTGGATGCCAACTACCGTAAAGCTCTATCATCAACATCGGGCAGCACGTGCGTTAGCGATGACCCAAAGCAGCCAACCGAAGTAGGTAAGGAACATAAAGGTAAAGAGGTGGGAGGATTGAACGAGTCTTACGCCAAGACCCAGATGGCAGCTCTCATCGACGAGGATATGGAGCATGAGTTTGTGAAGCAGTACGTCAAGAACACCATGTCGTCAATGGTGGCTGACTTCTACGTTACTGAAGAGCTCTCGCTGCGTGAGAGCTACGACCCCTCATCCACCGACGACGGCAACTCGCCCCTACAGTCATACGATTGGGGCTTGTCGGTGGCTATCATGCGAGGTGGCGGCATTGACTCGACACACGAGTCCTACGACTACAACTACGACGGTTTCGGCAACTCCAAGTGGCGCACAAAGGCAGGTGAGTATGCCCTGACAACCGATTCTATCGACCCCTACGGCGTGGAGTACGACTACAACGGCATTGAGCCGGGCAACGGTAATGAAGAACGCTTCTCACTGAAGCCCCGTGCTTGGGTGCAGCCCGAATGGGCAGACGCTCCACTCGTAGTAAACACCCCATCAGTAAAGAACCGAGGCTACGTAGACGTGTTCCTCGTCGATTACATCTACTTCCTCCTTCATCGCAAGAAGTATTACGTCAGGTGCCTCGCCTCCGTAGCGCAGATAGCCGACATTCAGAACCACTGGAAAGAGTGGTGGACCATTGACGGCAAGAAATGCCTAATCAACAAGGTAAATGCCGACGTGACGGCGAAGGAAGGAATGGGAGAAGTAGAAATGGAAATCTACAGCATTTAACTAATAAATAATAATTACCAATTAATAATTAAAGCAATGGCAAGTTATTTAAAATTACTATCCGGTTCGGTGTTTAATGGTAATCCTATCTCTTTTATTGTTAAACCTATTAATTTAAATAAAACGCCCTCTTTCCATCGTATGATATTCGAGATAAAATGCGGTATAAGCGAAGGAAACTACGAAACCATAAAGATGTCGGAACCTATAATCAGCGAAAAAGTTAGAAATGTTGTAGTTGATATTTCCTCTGCTCTGCGTTCTTTTCGCGATTCGTATGTTTACAAGTCCGAACCTGGTGCAATGCCCGTAGTGAAATTCAATGTGTCGGCATACGACGAGTATATGCTTAACGGTGAAGTACATAAGACATCACCGGTGTCTTACTTGTCCGGAGACGATGTGAAGCAGACCCTATTCGGAGGCTTCTCCGATTACGACCGACTCACGGCCACAAACGACACAATACCCGTTAGCCGCATGACACGCAAGCCCACCACCATACCGCAGTTGGCATGTGTAGGCGAAACTATCATCTACGTAGATCCCTACTCGCCTGCCATCGACTTCACCACAGCCACATGGGATGCGCCCGAAGCCAAGGCTTTCACGATAACCAACGAAGGACGACAAACCATTGGCGACATCAGCGTTTATGCCATGCCGCAGACCGAAGCCAAGCATCGCACGGAGTTCCGCTTCATCAATTCATTCGGCGTATTGGAGAGCGTTAGTGTACCAAGAGTGTATAGCAAGAAACTCGGCATTACAACCAAAAACTACACCCTGACACAAAAAGAATCCCTGCGCTCGATCTCACGTGCAACAACCCGCAAGCAGAATAATCAGGAGGAATGGAACTTTCAGACCGACCCTCTCGATGAAGCATGGCTCGCATGGTATCTACATGAGTTCTTGATGACAGAACACGCATGGATAAGCATCAACGGCAAATTCTTGCCCTGCACCATCACATCCGACGACGAGATCTCTTTTGATGACAAGACAAAAGAAGGTGTGCACAGCGTGTCGTTTACGGCGAAACTCGACTTCCGAGGAAGTACCATCATTTGAGTTTTGAATTAGGAACCGGTCGGCTTGCAGTCGGCTTGCGACCTCAAGAGACGCACGTGCCCTTGGGGTCGTTTGCGTATGTCCGTATGAATAGAGCGTTTTATGCTAAATTCGCAACAGAAAAATCAACATAATATATGACACAAGCAACAACCAAAGACTATTGGATTTCGTCTACGGCACTTCATATCGAGCTGAATGCCCTTGGTTATCCCGATTATGTTCAGGCATCGTGCGTCAGCGGTGCCCAGATACTTGTGTACGTCAAGGACATCATCGGCTATGATGCCGGCCACAATTATCGCCGTTGGCCGTTGCAGGCTTCGCCTACTGTGTTCAACTCGCACACCGAGAAATACGTCTATGCCGCCATACCGCGCAGTTTAAGTTCTGCGGCTTCGGCATGGATTGTGTTTCCGTCTGAGCATATTGACATCTACGGCAAGAACGCGAACGCCGAACAGATTGGTGATGAGAAGTACTACTACATCTTCCTGCAAGGCAAGATAACGTCGTCAGGCGACAACGGCACCATAGCCCGCGATTGGGACACACGTTGTTTTTGGGGTTATCTGTCTTCCGACGAAGCCATATCCGCCATTGGAACTGAAAGCGAGTGGTACCACTATTCGCAGACCGACAGTATTGTAACGTTTCTCAAAAAACTAACAATGAAACCTGGCACGTGGTTCCGCGAGTTATTTGCAAAGGCTGTAACTATTGTGACCGGCGGCAGCATTGCGTTTGAAGGGAAAGCGGGGGCTATATCTGGAATTACCAACACAAAAACCCCTCTTGATTCGGAGACCGATATTGTCACACCTAAATATCTTGACGATAATGCTTTGTCGAGTGTGCACGACGATGAAGCAAAAGGTGTTATCAGTTTTCTAAGTGGTATAAAATTTATTTCTAATAATAAAATTCACAAGATAACCCCCGACGGCATCGCAACCCTCAAAGAGATTGTGTCGGCTGCGTTCCGTTCGGGTGCGCTCGGCTCTGGCTTTAAGCTTGGCGATTACAACGGAAGTGGTGACAGTTACTTGGAGGTAGACCGCCTGCTTGTGCGCAAGGCTGCGGAGTTCGTAAGGCTCGTAATCCGAGAGCTTCAAAGCGTAGGTGGCGAGATTGTTCTGTCGCCTGCTGCCATGAAGATTAGCAATGTGGTCTATTTTGAGAAGGGCACGGTTCTTCCCGAATACGACGGCTCTCCCCTACGTTACGACGTTTACCGCTGTTACTTTTCACAGAAGAAAGGCGACGAGGAGATTGAGAACCAATTTGTGATGGGCGACCTTGTGCGTTGTCAGACGTTCAACGTCAAGGAGGGCGTGAGTGAGAACGTGAAGAACAGATACTACTGGCGCAAGGTGTACAAGGTAGGTAAAGATTTCATCGACTTACTTGCTGACGATTGTGATACTGGCAGCGATATTCCGCAGGCAGGTGACGAGCTTGTACAGATGGGCAACGTCTATGACACAGCTCGCCAGTCGGTCGTTGTTTTGTCGGCATATGGAGCGGATGCGCCATCGTTAAAGATGTACGAAGGCGTAGATAGCTACTCGTTAGATAACAAGGAGGTCTTTGTCCTGTCACGTCAGGAGATGTTCGCCATAGCCGATAAGTTTAGGTTCGTTACGCGCAAGGCTAATGGCGAGATAGAAAGCACGCAGTCGTTTGCGGAGCTTGTGATGTCCGTGGATGGGCTCAGAACAACGGTCAAAAGAAACAAAGAAGAGCTTGACGGACAGATAACGAAGATGAGTTCAGAACTAAAGCAGATGCCAAATCAAATACTCTTAAAGGTGGGGGAGGACTATCCGACAAAGACGGATGTAACCCAGCAGATAGAGTCAGCCGGCTCTGAGATAAAGCAGACCACTACACAGATAGCGATGAAGGTAGGCTACACTCTTGCCGAGCGACGTAACCTGCTCGTCGGTTCGTTGTTCCGCAAGCAAGGCGAGGGTTTCTTTCTTCTACGCTCTAAGATATATCGCACGTCGGCGCATGAGGGTGCTAATGTGATATTCGCGCCCGATGCCAAGGCAGGCGGTGCGCAATGGGGTGGAGCAGCGAACTCTCACAACATACATGTCGCCAAGGGCAAAACGTACACACTGGCGTTTTGGGCTCGCACGAAATCAGCCAAAGTAGAGATTGTGGGCGAGGCGATATGGCACAGTTCGGCAAACGACACGTCGCGACCAGGTGGATATACCGGTCCGAACGGCAGTGCGAATTTAGGCGGCGTAACGATAACGCCAAGCAACGGCTGGCATCTCTACCAAAAAACCTTTACCGTGGCAGCGAACGCCCTTTATGAGTGGATTTCCGTGGCGTGCCTAAAGGCTAACGCATCTACTGCGAGTCAGCAGGTGTACATCGCCCACCCTATCCTCATAGAGGGTACGGCGGAGGACTTTGTGTGTTGGAGCGCATCGCCTGACGACTACGACTACATCGGGGGCAACCTGCTCGACAATACACGCACGTTTAATAAGACTGGCAACCTGACACGAATGGATGCGTCAGTGGTCACTAACGAGTCGTACAACAACGGATGCTCGGTAATATATGCCAACGCAGCCTCCAAATACATTGAGATGGCGCAGTGGAGCGTTAGCTCTATCATCAAAAAAGATGAGGACTATATGTTCTCGTTTATGGCAAAAGGTTCCGGCAGCATCGACGCATACATGTGGAGTGGTTCTAATCTAAGCATATTCGCCGAGGACAGCGAGCGCGATACAACAACAAGTAACGCCGACGGAGGTCGTCGCATCTCTCTCACAAGCGAGTGGAAGCGTTATTGGGTGCACTGGCGTTCTGAGGGCACTGGCATACCTAATTATGTCCTCATCCGTTGTCTGCAAGGCAGTAAGGCGTGGGTGACAATGCCGAAGTTGGAGGTCGGTGCAACGCCTACCGATTGGATAGAGGGCAAGAGCGGTTTTATCGAAGACAGTGGTATTGCTGCAAAGATACTGCGCACGGGCATAGACATCGAGAACGGCAAGATAACGGCAACTGCGGATAGGTTCGAGATACGCAATAATAGCGGCGAGACAACCGCGAGCGTGAACGAGAAAGGTGAGTTTGAAACGTACTCGGGCTTGTTTTCGGGCTTTGTCAGAAAAAGGCTGACAACGATTACGCCCAACAACATTGACAAGTACCTCTCAAAGAAAAAGCCTATACAGAACGGTTATGTGACCCTTGACTTTGTGGCGGCTGGCAGTTACATAGAACTATCGGGAAACTTCGGCAGCAAACTTGGAAGCGCATACCCGGTGGTGACTCTGCCATTTTACCAGCCGGCAAACACGGCATGGAAAGCCCTTGTCTCTGACAGCCTAATCGGCGAGGCTTTTACACCAAAAGGCGCAGCGGCATATCTCGGGCAGACATTCATTATCCGCAACAATACAAGTGGAAGTCCTACAACGACTATCAACCTCGTCGGCTACACGTCGCTCGTCGGTGGCAAGGACATATCAAAACCATATTTGCTTGAACGAGGGTGGATGGCGATACTTACATGCGAGTTTGTCTACGTGCCAACAAACAGGACCTACAGCATCGTTTGGAATGGATACAACGTGCCGTTCGAGTCGCCAACGGCGCAGTCTGACGACGGAAAACCGGTAAATGACGGCGGTGAGCAGGAAGCTATGTCTGACGACCCGACAACAGAAGAAGAACAACCAAAAGATTAAGATATGAAGAAAATAGTAAGAGGTAACGATTTTATGTTGCGCATTCCAGTAAAAAAAATAGTCAATGGTGAACAGGTATCGTTCCCGTTGACCGATTGCACCGACATCGCGGTGCACGTCGTTAGCAAGTACAAGCGTACCGCACTCCCCTTTTCTATCGACAAGGAGTCTAATGACGTGCTCTTGGCTGACGTTGACGGCACAACACTGTCGTTAGGCACTTACGCCTTGGAGGTGACGGGCGTATCGGAGGGTGCTAACTGGCGAAGCTATGAGTATGAGCAGTTCGCCATCGTTGACAACAACGCAAGCAGCGATAGCATATTTGAAGGTGGTACTACCGATGGTGACACCAACATCGAGGGCGATAACGGAGGTAATGCCGACAAAGGCTGCATGGATGTGAAGATTGAGGGCTTTGCCGTGGACACCGCGCTTGTTGTCCTTCCTCCTGTGTCCGCGCGAGCAACCATCATCGAGCTTATCGCCAATGCCGACGCTGCCATTGCTGCGGTAAGAGAAACGGAAGCAGTCGTCAAAGCGAGCGAGGAGGTGCGTGTTGAAAACGAGTCGCTCCGTCAACGTGCAGAAGAGCAGCGTGCGGAGAACGAAGCCACACGCCAGACAGCGGAGACACAGCGTGCGGAGGGCGAAAACGAACGTGTAGTCAACGAGGAAGCACGAAAAGCCAACGAGGAAGCACGTGTAGCAGCCGAGGAGCAGAGAGCAGCTACTTTTACGGAGCTTTCGACGGCTGTAAATGCTGCGGTTGGCAAGGCAGATGAAGCCGTAAAATCTGCCAACGCTGCGATTGACAAGACAAACGTCGCAGAGAGCGAGCGTGCCGAAGCCGAAAGACAGCGAACCGAAGCGGAAGCTGCACGCAACCGCGAGGAGGGTATACGTCAGGAGTCGGAAACCGAGCGTGTACGACAAGAAACAGCGAGAGAAACTGCGGAGACAACTCGTCAGAACGCAGAGGTAGAGCGAGAAAAGGCTGATGTCGAGCGCGAGAAACGTGTGTCCGAAGCAATATCCGACACGTCTTCTGCCGCCAAAACCGCCACTGACTCAGCAGCCGTGGCAACAGAGACAGCCAAGAAAGCTATGGTTGCGACTACAGAAGCGGAGAGAGTGAACGCAGAGCTAAGGGGCAACGTGCTCGTAGTGACCGATAGAAACGGCGATGTCAGTACTCTTGACTTCGAGCAGTGGGACTTGGAGGAGCGAGTGAATATTACCATTACGACATCTGTTGCTGGAGTAAGCGTGAAAGGCGTGGCGGTAAACGTCTTCCTTAATGGCTCTTCGGCATTCACAAAGTACACCACGGATGCCGACGGAAAGGTGTCGTTCGCAATCCCCCGTGGCACAATGTACAGAATAGCCTTTCAAGAGTTGAAAGGCTGCGACCCTCTTCCCTCTCTCACTTACACCGCCGCACTGAGAGTACGCGACATCAACGTGGAGTATAAGCCGGTAAGCGACGAGAAAGCCTCCGTGATAGTGACAATAGACAAAGCGGAGGACGGAAAGGTAAGCCCGTTTCCAGGCATAGCTGTAACATGCGCCATTGACAACGGTGACACCATAACAACAGAGACAGACAGCGAAGGAAAGGCAACATTCCGTATTCCATACAACAAGAAGTACAAGATTACTGCCGCACAGAAAGACGGCTATTATGCTTTTCGTGGCGTATATGAGAAGAATAATGTGGCAGATGTGGCAGAACATAATCTTTACTTCCACTACTACCCTGCTACGTCGGGCGTGTTCATTCTTGACGCTACGGGAGCGCAATATACAGCGGATGAATGGCAGGCGGCTGGTAAGACCGCGGAAGAAGCAGTTCTCATTAAGCTCGTGACGCAGAACCTCGCCAACGACAACAACTGCTTCGGTTTTTCACCGGCAGCCTTACAACAGGGCTATCCAAACAAGCAGTGGTGTACGCAGAATACGCAGTTCAACAGCATTCCTCTTAACGGCAACAATGTAAAAGATGCACTGTATTACGATGGCGTAAAGCAGTCAAAACTTGTGCGCGAAGAAGCGGAAGAGCGAGGATTGTCTATACCTCTGTTTACTTACGCCTATGAGCAGACGGTGGATTTGGCGGATGTTCAGCTGCATGGTTTTATTCTGGCGATTGGGCAGATGATAGAAACGAATGCGAACAAAACTCTTGTGGACGAGGTGGTAAATGTTCTATATGGCAGTAACGCGAAACTATTCAGCGCGCTGTTTTCGCAGGGCAAATGGACTTCTACGCAGAGCACTGCCACGAACGCCTGGGTCTTTAGTTCCAGTCCGGGCTACACCACCAAGTCGAGCAGCTTCATGGCTCTGCCGGTCTTCGCTTGTTAATCTCTTTATCTCTTTACCTCTCCGCTCACCGCCTGCGGCGAGCGGTCGGCAAGAGGAAGAGGGCAAGCAAAATTAATATACAAAACATTTAAACATGGCATACACGGAGACTTTGTTCATCTATAAGGACACCTATCTGCTCTGCAAGCTGCTGCTGCAATACAGCAAGAATGTAAGTCGTATCATCAGATACGGTGCTTATGAAATTGCTATCAGCAAGGCTTGTACGGCTCTCGATGTCGTAAGGCGCATCAACGAGAGCTTCGAGAACAGAGAGGAGAACTTGCATGAATACATATTGCTCATGTCGGAAGTCAAGTCGAGAATCAACCTCTTCACCGATGCGGATTTCTTGCCCGTCAAGACCGCAACAAACCTTAATCACCAAGTGGATAAGGTTTTGAAAGAGGCGTATGGTTGGCGAAAGGCAGAGCGAAATCGCAAAGGTGAGAACCGTGAAGTGTGAACAACACGGGAGAGCCGTCACGAATGTGACAAGGGGTGTTGACACGCAACTCCGAATGGAGAAGTGTTCAGACCGCAAGGAGAAAACACCGAGAACGCAGAACAATGCCACGAACGCCTGGAACTTTAATTCCAGTCCGAACAACAACACCAAGTCGAACAGCAACATGGCTCTGCCGGTCTTCGATTATCCATACGTGACGATACTCTCCGTGTATGCCAATCTTAACGATAGAAAATAGATACAGACACGAAGTGAAGGAATATGTCACGCTCGATTTTGTCTACGAGGCGTATCGTGATTGCTGCAAGCATAAAGGCTCGACCGAGAGTTGCATGGAATACACGACAAAATATATCGCCGAGAACTATCTTCTTTACAAGGAGCTGAACGGCATGACGTACACGATAGGTGAGAGCAAAGCCTTCTGCGTTACGAAGCCTACACTAAGGGAGGTGTTCTGCGCTAAGTTCCGTGACCGCATAGTACATCATCTGCTCGCTTTGAAGTTCGGCAATATACTCGACGGAGAACTGACAGACAGAGCTTACGCCTGTCGCAAGGATAAAGGCACGGACTACGGCATCAATGATGTTCGGACGCAAATAGAACGGATAACAGACGGCTACAAGCGCGAGGCGTGGATATTGAAGTGTGACTTACAGGGTTTCTTTATGAGCATTGACCGTACGCTGTTATGCAGACTCCTTGAACGCACGATAAGAAAGAAGTATGACGGCGACGATATAGAATGGTGGCTGTGGCTGTGGAAATTGGTTGTATTGCACGACCCGACAAAGAACTGCGTCAAGGTGGGCGACCTTACTCTGTGGAATAGACTGCCGAAGAACAAGTCACTGTTCACCTGCGGAGAAGGTAAGGGTTTGCCGATAGGCAATCTCCCAAGCAAACTGCTTGCCAACCTCCTGCTTGCCGACTTCGACCGAGAGGTGATTGATAGGCTTGGAAGTAGTGGCGGATATGGCAGGTATGTGGATGATTTCGTTGCAATACATCCCGACAGATGCTTGTTGCACACTACATTACAATGGGCGCGAGAATATCTGCACACGGAGCTTGAATTGACATTACATCCGCGAAAGATAAGCCTGCAACGGGCAAGTTCGGGCGTAAGGTTTACTGGTACAATGATACGAAAAGGGCGGTTGCTTCCAAACAAGAGAACCGTAGAACATCTTTACCATGCGATAGACGAATTCGGCATAAAAGAAAATCCGCAAGGCGAAGAGCTTATAAGGTGTGTTAATCGTATTAATAGCCTATTCGGTCTGCTCGTGCATCGTAATACGTACAACATAAGACGCAAAGCATGGTGTGTGATGCCACACAAGGATAGAGTCTATTGTATTAATATGACAAAAATAAAAATTAACAATAAGTATAAATAAAGAATATGAAGAAAACTATTGGTTTTGTCCGCACGTTCATCCCTGCGGATTTGTTTAAAAAGGAATATGCGTTAGGGGGTCTAACCATTTATCACATCGACGAGCAGTTGAATGTTGAGATGAACGCATACGAGTGTTGGGAGTGTTCGGTACGGAGTGGCGAATACGCGCAAGACGAGGTTATGGCTGCGTTCGAGGAGTTTAAGGCAAAGCTCGCAGCATCAGAGCTTGCAACTGCGAAAGCACAGAAGATAGCGGAGATAGATGTCTACGACACGTCCGACGCAGTGAATAGCTTTTTTGTAGACGGCACAAGTATGTGGCTCGACAAGGCGACACGTGTCGGTCTTATGAACTCCACTACTATCGCTCAAAGCTCGGGGTTGGAAAAGGTCACACTGTGGTTTGGCGACACGCAACTGATACTCACCTGCAACAAGGCGATAAGCCTACTCTCTGCCATTGAGATGTACGCTGTTCAGTGCTTTAACACTACGGCAAGACACAAAGCAGCAATAGGCAATCTAACGACCATTGAGGAGGTAGAGAAGTATGACATCACGGCTGGCTACCCCGAGAAGTTGGAGATAACAACATACGATTAACAACAAAAATTCAAATATCATGGAAGTAAAATTAAAGCGAATAGCAAGAAAGGAGACGTACACAATAGGCAAGATGTACGTCAACGGCGAGTATGTCTGCGACACTCTTGAAGACAAGGACAGAGGACTAACATCTAACATGTCGGTGGCGCAGATATGCGGAGTGAAGATTAAGGGCGAAACCGCCATACCTACAGGCAGATACCTCGTCGATATGAAGACAGTATCGCCACGCTTCGGAGGTCGGGCGCAGTATCAGTTCTGCAAAGGTAGACTGCCAAGGTTGTGCAATACGCCTGGCTATCAGGGTGTGCTGATACACATCGGCAACACGGCGAAGGACACAGAGGGCTGCATCCTCGTCGGCGAGAATAAGGAGAGGGGCAAGGTGCTGAACTCAACGGCGACGTTCCGTAAGGTGTACGCGAAGCTGAAGGCTACTGACGAGAGAGGAGAACAGATTTGGATAACAATCGAATAACACGAGAAAAACATGAACATAAGAGTAATACTGATGCTGCTGAACTGCATCATATTGGGAGCGACAACGCTCTTTATTTTCTATAAGGCAGCGCAGCTCGATATGGTAGATGAAGGCTACGACGAGAACAAGCGAAACCGACAAGGTGCTATCGGATGGTTTATTGCGTCTATATTCGTAGGCGTTCTCGCGCTGCCCGTAATGGTGCTGCGTGAGGTTTATCAATGGAAGCGTTATAAGCTACCGGGTATTGAGTGGGATGATATTTGTCGCTACGGATTTACTATTGTTATCGGCTCTATGCTGCACGTACTCCTGCTTGTGGTGGTTACGCCATCTTCTTGTTGACAGCGAAAGTAAAAGGACTAAATCAAAAAAACCGCTTCCATCCTCGCAGACAGAAGCGGCCCAACTTTTGTTATACTTTACAGAAGTATGGCAAATAGCCATATTCGTGACTGCAAAGGTACAATATTTTTTTGTTTTTACATCGGATTTTGCTGATTTTAGTTCACTAACATAGGACCCGTGTCGCGGCCTGTAAACGATATATTGATATTGCGAGCATAGTCTCCGTTCTTTTCCGTCATTTCGTCAACGTGTAGCTTCACGCGGAACGTCTTTTTCCCATATTCGTCGCCCTTATCAAGAGTCTTTATCTCTGCCCAGGCACCTTTTACGGGCTGGTTGTTGTCCCAAGTGCTTAGTTCGTGCTTCTTGTATTCGGGTTGCCATTGCTCCTTCCATCCCCACACCGAACCGCCGACCTGCTCTATCCCGTAACGACCGTCGTACATGTCGTCAGCAGGGGCATTGTAGACGAGAAAACTGATCGTGTAGTAATCGGTCTTGTAATTACCCACCTGCGGGTCGCTTTGAAGTCCGAACGATCCCGTACCGCTATTGTTATGGGAATAAGACAACTGATGCACAGGCTTCACTTTGAGAAGTTTTGAAAAAGCCGACTCCACCGGCACATACTCCGGTTCCTCGTTGTCGTCGCTGCTGCAACTGCTCATACTCACACATGCTGTCGTCATCATCGTCAACAGCAGCATCATTCTAAAGATTTTCTTCATACATTAATATTTTTATACGTTAGTACTTTCGTAGGTTTGTATATTTTGAAATAATAGATGTAGGGTTGGTCGAAGGCTATTCTTCGGGCAGCAGCACTACACCAACACGGACTTTTGCGCCACAATGAGGGCAGAAGGCAGTGGTGTCTACTATCGGCGGCGGTGAGGTGGAGACTTAAAGGTCGCTAAGCGCAAAAAATGCTTTGCCCCTCCTCAGCTCGTAGGGCTGTCCTACGTCTGGCCCCTTCATTATCTCCCCGGCATGGCTCTGAATGAGAGGAGCGTGTCGGGAGTTTTTGTGTGGGGTGGCTGAAAGTAAAAAAGCACTGCTCGCAGTTCGTTTTCTACACCATCGCTAAAATGAGTAGCAAAATACGTAACGTTCTCTTTGTAATCATACTTCTTCCCTCTCCTTTTTCATGAACTCTTTAAACTTACAAAACAGGGCAAACTCGTCTTTCGTAACGTTTTCGGCGTTTTGCTTTTGCGTGGGAAACAAATTCGCTTTTCTGCGTTCCTCGTAATGAACGTATCCGTCTGGAACTGGAAACAAGTCTGCTATTTCCACATCCAATGCTTTTGCTATTGCTGCAAGCGAATTGATGGTCATGTTTGACAACTTGAGTTGGTTGATAATGGTCGTTTTCGCCCTACCCATGCGTGTGGCAAGTTCGTCAATCGTAATACCCTTGTCCTGCATTATTTGCTTAATGATAGTATTGTCGCTTTGCGATATTTGTAGTGGTCTTGGCATTTTCTTTTGTTTTTGTTTGTTTATTTTGTTTTAATGGTGCAAAGGTATATATTTATATCTAACAAACCAAATTATTAGTAGTTTTTATTAGTTTTGTAACGCCTTTGCACCATTTTATTGGTTTTTACACGTTTTTTTGTCTGTTTTATGTAAAAAAGACGAATACTTTATGGTTGGATGTATGGCTTGAATTATAAAGTAACCCCTATAATCTATTGAAAATAAGTTTTTTATGAGATTTTCGTCCATAAACTTTTGTATAAAGCAGCCCAAGAGGAGAGTTTAAATAATTGATATATAGAGCAATAGCCTTTCTTTTTCATTCCTTAAAACCTTGAATTTCGGCGACGAGCCCCGCCGCACTGAGAAGCCTGGCGTGCGCCCTCGGTGGTGGTCCGGCTGCAATATGCAGCCGGACCACCACCGACGAGGACCACCACCGACGAGGACCACCACCGACAATATTTTAATAAATAGGTATATAATAGTATTAATATATTTGTTAAATAGTATTAACATGTTAATTTAATAGTTATTTTATTTTGATATAATGGTATTTATGTGTACATTTGCAGCCGAAACTAAAAATATAAGATAATGGAAAAAAATTTTGTTATTTATAAAGAACTTGTAAAAGCTGCCGCAAAAGTTTTTGATGAAGGTATAACCGCGCCCGTCGGTACTTACACACTTTCTGAGTTGTCAAAGATTGGCACAACGGCGAAGACAGCGCCAAAGGGCGTATATTTTCACAAAGGATATAACGCCGATAACATTATCAACATAATTGTTGACGGCTTTAAATGTAGTTTGCCGGCGTATCACATTTTTTTAATTGCCCGTCGTTTTGAAACGCTGGCAAAGGTAGGCGCAAAGGATCGCGCCGCCTTTACCCGCGCAATGAAACACGGCGAACTCGTCGCCGTGTTTACGCTCGATGCTGTCACCGTGGAAAATCTGGCAGCCTGTGAAGATCCACACCAAGGCATCCGCCCGCAAATGCAGGGTGTTTTTTGTGACATCTCCGCGGGGCTCTCTTGCTGTAGTGATGGCTACGCGCTCAACGTCGCCCGCCTGCCTGATGCTCAAGTAATGAACGCCGAACACGTCGCACCGCGTCGCGTTTTGTCCGACTGGCTAAAAGTCGCCGCCGTGCTGTTACTCGCTTTTGTCCTCCGCTCCATATCAACGAGCGACAGCGAAGCCGCCGCGCCTTCTACGAATAGCCGCGCCGCCGTGGTGGATGTCGAACCTTTGCAAGTCGTTGAGATCCTCGACACGCTCGACGTTGCGCCCGTCGTACCGGTTGACAGCATCCAGACAGTAGAAACCGCCGACACGCTCCATGTTGCGCCCGTCGCACCTGCTGACAGCATCCAGGCAGTAGACAGCACCGACACCGCCGACACGATCCACGTTGCGCCCGTCGCACCTGCTGACAGCATCAAGACAGTAGACAGCACCGACACCGCCGACACGCTCCATGTTGCGCCCGTCGCACCTGCTGACAGCATCAAGACAG